>Ga0116231_10002512_pt1 | contig 38409 bp, 34 predicted proteins | sample S1TSphgellanicum_2_FD_89695 | JGI IMG/M metagenome (GOLD analysis project Ga0116231, IMG submission 89695) | Host-associated microbial communities from peat moss isolated from Minnesota, USA - S1T2_Fd - Sphagnum magellanicum MG | ecosystem: Host-associated > Plants > Peat moss > Unclassified...
GTATTTTACTTGATCAACTCAGTAGACGGTGTTTGACGGCCGTAGCGAGAATTAGACTTTGGATACTCCCTAATCTAAATCTGTCAGCAGAATCGAGCGTGTCTTTAGACCTGAGAGTGTCAAACTCATTCACGCCTAAAGGTAAACCTGCTTGACGCAATCTAGTAAATAGGTGAAGTAATGGTAATTGATCAGGATTCATTAATTTTCCCTCGCTCCCATCCGAGCTAAATAACGTCGATGGTCATCCCAACTTTTTAACAACACACCTGGATAGGGAAGTTTACCCGCTAGTTTTTCCAGTATTTCATCTTCTGGATGAGAACGCAGAATATTAAACCAGTCAATCAGTTCACTGGTACTAACCTTTTTACCCATATTTCCCTTATCCTTTCTCATCTCCTCACGGAGTTGTAAAAAGCGATCTACTGCTGCGTTTACTAAGTTAGGTGATGTGGAAGGGAAAAACTGCTGAATGATTTCTACTAATCGGCGATCGCTTGGAAATTCAACATAATGAAATAGACAACGACGCAAAAAAGCATCAGGTAAGTCTTTCTCATCATTACTAGTAATCAACACAATCGGCTTGTGTTTAGCAATAACTACCTCACCCGTTTCTGCTACCAGAAACCTAGACTCATCTAACTCTAAAAGCAGATCGTTAGGAAAATCAATATCCGCCTTATCAATTTCATCGATTAATAAGACTGTAGGATATTCATTCCGAAAAGCTCGTCCAATAGCTCCCCAACTCACATAAGTTACGGGGTCTGAGATTCGAGGAATATCTTCTTCTTTAATCAAGCGACCTGAACTTAATAGTTGAGCGTCTCGCAACCTTCCTAAATTATCATAAGTGTAAAGACCATCTTGAGCCTTAGTGGTTGACTTGATGTACCAAGCTTCAAAAGCTAAACCTAATTCAAAAGCTACAGCATAAGCTAATCTGGTTTTACCACAACCAGGTTCCCCCTTGAGTAACAACGGACGTTGTAACTGAATCGCCAAATTTACAGCTTCAATTAATTCCTCATTAGGTAAATAAGGATAGAGTAACCTACCAGAAACATCCTTCTCTCCAGGTTGAGGTTGGATCTTACCAGTATATTCCAATCGTTTATTAGTCATAGTTTCAGCCATTTTTCCGATTCCTCATACCAATCACAACCGCAAAGTTGACAAATATTCTCCAAAACAACTTCAGGAATACCATTCTGACTATCAGCCAAAATTGCTTGGACTGTACTATCAACTTGATTTGTGAGTATTGTAGGTAATTTATCAAATTCTGTCTCAATCCAATCAGTTAATTCATTAGCAGAAAACTCAGCAATTTTTGGCGCTCTAAAAGGAGTCTGGGGTGTCCAATGAGAATTAATTTCTTCAGCCAGAGGGATTTGCCAATTTTCCACACATCCTTCATAGTCGATTAAGAACATGATTAACTTAAATTTGCTGGGAGGAGATTGTAATTCTTGGATTTTATTTATCAATGGCGACCAAAAGTTTTGGATTAACTCAGATAAAGTATTTTCTGGCATTTTTTCTACATCGTGAAATACAAATAGAACATTCTGAGTTTGCCACCAGCGATATACTTTCTCAGCAATTTCCGTGGGAGTAGATTGTTGTCCTTGTAACCCAACCCGACCAGCAATTTCCCGCCAAAATGCACTCGCATCATTTCTGCGAACTTTCCTACTGACATTTATCACCACCACTTTTCCCGTTAATACATGGGGAACATATTGGACTACTAGCCGATTTAATAACCATCTTTGACCATAATCTGGAAAACCATGAATCAAGAAAGCATGAATCGAATCAGTTTCCATTAACTTACGGAATGCTCGAATTTGCAGCCGATAGCCTAATTTCAGTAATGTGGGATAGAGGTTCTGATGAATATTCGCACCAATAGAAAGTGCTGTTTTTTCTAGTTCTTGTAACTGCTGGCTAACTTGTGTACGTTCTTTTTCTACTTCCTCTATTTGTTTTGTCAAACGAAAGCGCTCTCTGGGGCTCAGGTCATCGATCCTCTCACTCTTACGTAGGAAGGAAATTTCGTCTGTCAAAAGATCATATTTCTTTTGCAGTTCGCTATAACTAATTTGCTGATTTTGATCGAGATCATTAGCCATCTTTAAGCAAGTTTATTTTCCAACGCTGTGATTTTTTCACTCAGATTTTGACGTTCTTCGTTGGCTTGTTCTATCTGTTTTTTCAGCCGAAACTGGTCTTTAGGATCTAGGTGCTGTGTTTGCTGAGATTTTTGGAGAAATTGAATTTCCTCAGTCAAGGAATTATATTGCTGTTGTAACTCATCATATTCTATTTGTAGGCGTTGACGGTTTCCAACTGAGAGAGTTTCGCTTTTAAATTCTCGTATATTGCTAACTTGTGTGCTAACTTGTGTTTTGATATTGTCTCCTGCTTGCTCAAGATGTGGTTTTTGATTGAGAATTGGAGTCAGTTGCTCTGAAATACCTGCTAATCCAATCGCTACACAACTAAAATTGTAAGCAAATTCTATGTTTCGCCCATTTCCTAAAGCATCATAAAAACCTACAGCAAATTCGATCGCAGCTTTATCGCCGATCGCCTTTTTCATCCCAATCACATAATCAATGTGTTGACCAATAACCTCAGCTTGGACTTGTGAGTAACAACCATTCAAGACAACACATTCAACTTGGTCAGCAAATAATTTGAACAGTCCAGCTAAGGCTTCACCGTCAATCAGTTTTATTTTTCCGCTTTCATCTGCGAATACCAGACCTTCATCTCCCATCCCATGACCGCAAAAATGCACAATTTGGGGATTGCTATCCAGCATAGCTCGCAGGAGATCCCTTGGTCGCACAGCCCATTTTTGCTCTATGATGAACTGGTCTCTATTTTTAGCCCGTTGTAATCCAGCGTCAATTTCCCGTACCTCTTCATCTAAACGTAAAGGTGATGTTCCCTGAGGATTCGCCGATAATATCAATATCTTTTTCACTATTCACTATGTATATTATTTTAGACTATAAGTAATTATACAGGATTAATTACACAGTAGATATAGGACTCCTATTTGATTTTTGAAAATCAGCCCTCACCACGCCAGTTACTCCACTTGGTTTTACGTTGGATGATTAGGTGGGCGATCGCTTATAGCGATATCACAGTTTCAGAGGATTGGTTGAGGACATGGCGATAGCGAAGATGTAAAGTAATTTCAGTATCGAGTCGTTTAAGGAAGATAAGGAGTTTACCCTCACTAAATCTTTGAAACTCTCCTTTCATTAAATGAGACACTTCTGGCTGGGGAATACCAAGAATTTCGCTGATTTCGTGTTGCTTTAGACTGCGTTGTTTCAGAATGCGGAGCACTTGAATCCCTATCTTACCCCGTGTAAAAAGTTCATCCGCATTCGACAAACCAAGATCGGCGAATACATTACCACTACTTTCTTCAAAAACTGGTTCTTGTGTCATTGTTGTTTCTCTCTTCCTAATGCATCCTTATAGCGTTGTTTAATCAGCCCAATATCAACCTGTGGAGTTTTAATTCCCTGCTTTGATTTCTTCTGAAAGGCGTGTAGAACATATATTTTCTCATCAATCTTTACTGCATATACAGCCCTGTAAGTATCTGTATCATAACGCTTGATGATTTCGTATACACCGCCTCCAACTCCTTTAAAAGGCTTGGCATTTATTGGTGTTTCTCCTGATTGTACCAACTGTAGCGCATAGCCTATTGACGCACGCACATCTTCAGGGAATGAGCGTATATTTTTGAGAGAATCCCCCATCCAAATAATGTCTCGTAAAGGATTATTTATAATATTCCCACTATCATCCATTTTATATGACATTTCCTATGATTTAGTTTTGATTTTCAGTTTTGCAAAAATCCTCAAAGAAAATCCCTCTCCAAAAATTACGAGAGGGATAGGTTTTAATTAAGCTTTACTAGTGTGAGGTGATCATAAGGTAACGAAAATCCAAACTAAAGCAACCGGAATATTTAATTCAAAACCTACTCTATCCCTTCAATCCGGTTTTCCACCTCTTGGTACAACTCGCGCAGACGGTCTAAATTCTCTTCGCTAGTTTCCCAATAACCACGACCATTCACCTCCAGCAAAGTTGAGACAATCTTGCGGAACGAATGAGGATTGAGATTCATTAACCTTTGTTGCATCTCTTTATCCTTAATAAAAGTCTCATTAGTATCCTCATAAACCCAGTTATCTACAGCGCCAGCAGTCGCACTCCAACCAGTTGTATTCACCAACCGCTTAGAAAGCTCGCGGACACCTTCATAACCATGAGACAACATCCCCTCATACCACTTGGGATTGAGCAACTTCGTCCGCGCATCCAACCTGACAGTTTCCGTAAGCGATCGCACCTGAGCATTAGCTGTAGTTGTATCCGCAATATAGGAAGCCGGTTTTTTCCCATCACCCCGCAAACTAGCGACCAACTTAGTCGGGTCAGAATCAAAATAATGAGAAACGTCAGTTAAACTGATTTCCGAAGAATCCAAATTTTGGAAAGTCGCGTCAGCAGTTTTGAGCGTACTTTCAAAAATCCCCCGCGACTCATCCATAACTCCAGGATTATCGGAATTGAAAGAGAAAGATTTCCGCTTCAAGTACATTTCCTGTAACTCAGCTTCACTATCCCAACTACTGTTCTCCACCGCCAAATTAATATTCGAGGAATAAGAACCAGACGCATTCGAGAAAACGCGAGTCGCTGCTTGACGCAGATTAATTCCCATTTCCTCAGCTTGCTTCAAAGCGTGCTTACGGACAAAATTCATCTCCACAGGTTCATCAGCCTCAGCTGCCATTTTTACCCCTTGGTCCAGCAGATTCATTTGGTTGATAAACAAATCTCGGAAAACTCCAGAACAGTTGATCACTACATCGATTCGGGGACGACCCAACTCTTCCAAAGAAATCAATTCCAATTTGTTTACCCTTCCCAGAGCATCAGGTACAGGACGGACACCCACCATCCACATAATTTGGGCTAAGGACTCACCATAGGTCTTGATGTTATCCGTTCCCCAAAGTACACAGGCGATGGTTTCTGGCCATTTATCTTCATTTTCAGCCTTATTCCGCGCTAAAAGTCGGTCTACAACCACTTTAGCCGATTGTACTGCTGCTGTAGTCGGGATAGATTGGGGGTCAAGCGCATGAATATTCTTACCAGTGGGTAAAACATCTGGGTTGCGAATGGGGTCACCACCTGGACCTGGTAAAATGTACTCTCCTTCTAAACCTTTGAGTAATCCTCCCAGTTCATTATCCGCACAAACCTGTTGTAAGCAGAATTCTAAATACTCAAATAGGGGTTTCAAAGCGGAATTATCCACTTTGGGATAACCTGCTTTGTGTAATGCTTCTACCCAAGGCTCCTTTTTACCCATGTTGAAAAAATTCAATTGGGAAACTAGGGAAACTCTTCCTGCGGCGTCGGTTTTTTCTTGTACTAAAGCACTCACAGCAGCACGGGTTGCTAAGGTGATTTCTTGTAATAGCTGGACATCGGCTAAAATACCACGATCGCTCTGAGCATAAATCTGGTCTAAATCCCGCCCAATGCTATTGGCGATAATCCGGGGTAAACCCAACAACTCCTCTTCTTGACGGTCCAAACTAGCGATATTTACCAGAGTGGCGATCGCCTCTTCGGCGCTGGGAGGTTTGCCAATTACATGTAATCCACAAGGTAATAACCGAGATTCAATCTCCATTAACTTACCGTAGACACTACCAACAATATTGTCTCTTTCTTCCCCAGACATTTCCTTGGCGTCAATTTCTGGCAAATTAATATCTTTGTCCAGATTGACAATCCGGGCTTTATCCATAATGGTATTCACAATGGGAACACCACGACCACTATCCTTTAATGTTTGGTAAGAAGCAATTAATTCGCTTAGTTCCTTTAAACCCTTGTATAACCCAGCATTTTCTGCGGGGGGTGTAAGATAGGAAATCGTTTCAGCGTAACTACGACGCTTGGCAATTGTCGCTTCACTAGGATTATTCGCTGCGTAATAGTACAAATTGGGAATTGAGCCAATCAGGTTATCAGGATAGCAGTCACCCGACATACCCATCTGTTTTCCTGGCATAAATTCTAAGGAGCCATGAGTCCCAAAATGGAGTACAGCATCAGCTTTCCAAATCCGCTCTAGATAGGTATAGTAAGCAGCAAAACCATGATGTGGACTAGCTGAACGAGAAAACAACAACCGCATTGGGTCGCCTTCATAACCAAAGGTAGGCTGAACACCAATAAATACATTACCAAATTGTTTTCCGTAAATTAGCAGGTTTTGTCCATCACTATTCAAATTACCTGGAGGTGGTCCCCAATTTTCTTCTAAACGTTGGGAGTAAGGGGTGAGTTTCTCATACTCAGCTACAGACATCTTGTAAGCGATGTTCAGTTCCGGGCTATTATATTGTGCTTGAGCATCATGGAGAACTTGCTCCATCAATTCTTTAGCGCTTTCTGGTATATCCTGAACATCATAACCGTTGTTCTTCAACCCCTGCATAACTTCATAGATGGAACCAAATACATCTAAATAAGCAGCAGTTCCTACGTTACCTTTATCTGGAGGAAAACTAAAGACTGTAATCGCGACTTTTTTATTCAGTTTGGGTTTACGGCGGAGATTAGCCCATTTTAGAGCACGTTGCGCGATCACTTCCACTCGATCTTGGAGAGCGATCGCCCGACCTGTTGTTCCATCCCTACCAGAGACGATGATTGGCTCAATCGCCCCATCTAATTCAGGAATAGCGATTTGTAAAGCTACTTGAATTGGATGTAAACCTAAATCACTATCCAGCCATTCCTCAGTAGTTTGAAACACCAAAGGTAACGCCACCATATAAGGACGATTCAAGCGGAGTAGTGACTCGATCGCCTTAGGATGATCTTGCCTAGCGGGTCCACCAACTAGAGCAAAGCCAGTTAAAGAAACCACAGCGTCTACCAAAGGTGTTTTGGTAGTAGGTTCATAGAAATAAGCATCTACAGGTTTGGAAAAATCTAAACCCCCAGCAAAAACTGGTAATACTTTTGCGCCTAATGACTCTAATTCTTGGACGATCGCTACATAATGAGCATCATCACCTGTAACCAAGTGAGTTCGTTGTAAGACCAAGCCCACACAAGGAGCTAGAGGGTCTTTCAAATCTGAGGAAATATCTTTCCGGGCTGAATACCAATTGAGATACTCCCTAACATCCTCAAACATAGTTGTTGCTAGAGGGTGCCAAATTCCTAAATCGGGATAGACTACAGGAGCTTCATAGGTAACAGCCTGATTATTTTGCTGATCATCCTTGTAGACGTATTTATCAGCCAGCATCAGCAAGAAATTTTCCAGATTTTCTGGAGAACCACCCAACCAATACTGAAAACTGAGCATGAAATTACGCGCATCCTGCGCCTTTTCTATCGGCAGGAATTTGAGTACTTGTGGTAGAGTTCTTAAGAGTTTCAGCATTCCATCTTGGAATCCTGCTCCAGATTTTTCCTTGCGTTTCCGCATGAATTGAGCAATTACACTCTTAGACTGACCCAACTGAGCCAGAGAAAAGCTACCCATTTTATTCAGGCGCATTACTTCTGGCATAGAAGGAAAAACAACGGAAACATCCAGGTGTTCTCGGTGTGGTTCAACCGCTGCTACTACTTTCTGTGCTAAGTCTTCGATAAAAATGAGTGAGGCGATGAAGATGTTGGCTTGCTCTATTTCCCGTTTGAACTCTTCATAGTTTTCTGGGTCACGGAGTTCCTCAATCAAATAACCGCTGATTTCAATCGCCAGGTTGGGATGGTGAGAGTTAATTGCCCGAACCGCTTGCGACAATGCACTCTGGTACTGGGACTCCAGCACGACATAGACCACCTTGATTAAATTACGTCCGCGTAAGTTATCAGGCGCAATATGTCTTATGGTGGACTTGACGTGTGTGAACATGCTTTTCTTAGCTCCTTTGCTGCGTCTTCTCTTGGGGAAATTTTTCGGCAATATGAGTTTTTTCTATCAGAAAATTCCTGCTCAAGGAGCATTTTGTCTTCTATCTGACACAAAATGATATAAAAAACGTCATAGTCATTAACAATACTTTATATTATTTGAGTATTAACTCACAATTTGTTAAGAAAATTTAATTATCAAGCATTTATGATGTCCAGAAGCTTTGATATTCTCATTCTTTCCAATGGACCTGGTGAGGTAACAACATGGGTTCGTCCCGTTGTCCAAGCTTTGAGGAAACAATTGGGTAATGATAGTTCATTGGTGCGGATTTCTGTGGTGTTATCACCTTGTCCACACGCTACAGGTAAAGAAGTGGCGATCGCTTCATCTTATCCAGGGGTAGATAGGGTACAGGGAGCAGAACATTTTTGGCGGTTTTTGCTTTGGGGAAAAACAGCAGATGATTGGGATTGGAGGAGTCATGGGGTTGTGGTTTTCTTGGGTGGAGACCAACTTTTCCCGGTGATTATCGGTAAAAAGCTGGGATATCGAACAGTGGTTTACGCTGAATGGTCAGCCCGTTGGCATAATATAGTTGATAAATTTGGGGTTATGCAAGCCAAAATGGCGCAAAATGTTCCGGCAAAATACGCCCATAAGTTTGCTGTTGTGGGGGATTTAATGCTAGAAGCAGGAACTATAAACCATGAGGAATTTAGCATCAAGACTGAGTTAATTGGGATTTTACCAGGGTCAAAAGCAGCAAAATTAGCTCAAGGGGTACCATTAACTTTAGCGATCGCCGAATATATCCGAGCCAAAAGACCTGAAACTCGGTTTGTGATTCTAGTTGCTCCCACCCTAGATTTAGAAACTTTAGCCAGTTTTGCTGATTCCCAAAAAAACCCTTTTGTTGATGCTTTTAGTTGTCGCGGTGCTGACTTACACTTTCCAGAATCAAATCCAGACAAAGCGATGCTGAGAACAAAATCTGGTTTAAACATAGAGCTATGTACCCAAAACCCGGCTTATGAATTATTATCCCAATGTTCTATTTGCCTGACTACAGTAGGGGCGAACACTGCGGAACTTGGTGCTTTAGGTGTGCCTATGCTGGTGCTACTACCGACACAGCAGCTTGACGCCATGCGTTCTTGGGATGGGTTACCGGGAATGTTAGCAAATTTGCCAGGTGTCGGGACATTATTTGCTAAGTTAATTAATTCCTTATATCTCAGACGTAAAGGTTTATTAGCCTGGCCAAATATTTGGGCGCAGGAGGAGATAGTCCCAGAAATATTAGGTAAACTATCAGCCGCAGAAGTGGGGGAAATCTTGTTAGATTTGCTGGAAAATCCTGATAAATTGGCGACGATGCGTAATAAACTTCGCACTGTTAGAGGTGAATCTGGCGCAGCAGATAAATTAGCTAATTTGATTGTAGAGCAATTATTGGTGTAATTTTTCCCTCAATCTCCTTCTCTGCGCCCTAATTCATAAATACCTGCTCCTATACAAGTAAGTATACCTAAACTAATTGCCCAACTACGCCCTAAGCTAATTTCTAGACCCCAATTAAATAAAGCGCCAATCAAGAGAAAAGGTAAAATGCTGAAAAGTGAAGCGTAAAAAGCGTTTTGGGATTCTCTGGCTGGGCGTGTTTTTTCAAATTCTGTCTGGCTGGTATACAAAGACCTCTCAGCAAAGTTAAACCAACGACTAAGTTGTTCAATTACCCATTCACTGACTGGGGAAAACGCCAGGTAGAGCGCCAAAGACCATAAACTTGTCCCAGCGATCGCTACAGTATCTATCTCAAAGCGGAAGGGTAAAATATCATTTAGCATAATTTGGATTATCCTGAAAAGCTTATGTTCAGCCTGATTAATGGCTTGATAATACCTATATTACGTTAGGTTGAATGAAACTAAATCTGCAGAACGTTGAATTTATCCCCAGAATACTGAGTTAATAAATCTGAAACTACTTCATTAGACTTTCTATACCTATTTTTGGGGTTATATCTGTTAATTTTCTGACTTTGGAGGTAAAGAGTATCCAAAGATTTGTTACCGCTTTTTCCCATTGCTGATATAAAACTATTGGTGATGATTATCATTTACTTTCCAGGTTTTCCGTCTTAACTTGATATTCGTAATTTCATTCAATTGAATTTACAGGTGTAGTTTTTTAGTATAGTATTTTTAGGTGTCTGGTAGTCTATAGTATGTCGGGTAATAAACGTAATTGGTTAGATACCGTTGAGTGGGTAACTCTTATAAGTTCAGTATTAGCTGTATTGGGGTCAGTAATAATTAAGCAGTTTATTTTAGTAGGTGTTCCCCTAGCAGCGGCACTTTCGGTAAGCATCATTAATCGCAGAGAATTAAATAAACAGAACCAAGCAAGTATTGACGAAGTATCTAAACGTCTTACCACAGTATCAAAGGATGTAAAATCTCTGGTTGGCTCTGTAAAAAGCCAACCACAGCTTCAGCCAATTTATCAATATAATCTAGTGTTGGATCGCGATGAAAGTCGCGAGATTTTACTAGATGCTTTAGACAAAGCTCAGGAACGACTAATATTAGTTTGTCCTTGGGTTAATGATCGTGCTATTGATTCTGTTGTAATAGGAAAGATTAAATCTTGTTTGAACAGGCAAATACGAGTAGAAATTGGTTATGGAAACTTGGGAGATATAAAAAATGGCACTATAGTTATAGCAGATAAAGAAGATTGGAAATATTCTGCTCTTCCAGCACTTAAACGGTTACAAACTGAATATTCCAGTAAATGTAAATTAAAACTTTTAGGAACACATGAGAAGTTTTTAGTATGTGATGATAAATTTGCTATGCTAGGTAGCCATAATTTTCTTACTTCTGGTAATTCTAGTTCTGAGCGAGAGTTAGGAGTCTTCACAAATGATGCTGACCTAATTTCAAAATTAATTAACAGATTTGATACCGCAAGAAATCTGGATACTAAACAGATAGTAAGACGTAAACTAGAAGCAGTATCTACTATACAAAATAATGATATACCTTTCTAAACCAACTAACTTCCGAAACAAATGCGGGAAAGTGAAATTTATATGTTCAATAACGGGATCAACAACCAGATTTAAAATATCATCAGATTTGGCAATTGCTAAGTTTTGAGATTGGAAGAGAAAAAGATTTAGCAATATCACACCAAAGATAGAGGAGAAGCTGTATTTCACCATCTACTATCAAAAGAATATTCAACATATTGCCTCTCCGAGTTTTGGTTACTTAAAGGAGAGACAGTTGTTGGCTATAATATTCTCTCCTGTTATGGCCCTTCGGGTTCAACAGTCGCCTACGTCGGGAAACCCGCCTACAGCGCTGGTTCACAGTGCGGCTGTGGCGGGGGAGAATTTGGCTGTTTTTCAATGTTGATATTCTCCTGATGGGTATTCAATCGGATCTGGAGGCGATCGCTAGTAATTTATTACTCTGAGAATATTGATTACCTGTAGTACTTTGTCGCTAAGATCAAGGTTGATAATTAATTAGCTTGATGATATTAGAGATGAAACGCGACCATATATTTTATAATTTATTTAAGCAAAACCCTTCTTTGCTATTTCAGCTATTAGAGGAAAGTCCACCAGGCGCGAAAGAGTACAACTTTGATTCGGTGGAAGTTAAAGAGACTGGATTCCGTATAGATGGAGTTTTCTTACCTCCAAGTAATGCTAAAGCAAAAGTAGTTTACTTTGCTGAAATCCAGTTTCAGAAGGAGGAAGAACTACATCATCGCTTCTTTACTGAGCTAATGATTTATTTACGCGGATATATTTGGATGAATTAGGCAATATTGGCCAACAACCAGTGGGATTAGCTCTAATGCTGCTGACTATTATTCCAGAACCTGAAACAGTGGAAGCGGCAAAATTTCTAGTAGAACAAGCAAAAACTCAGGAGGTTGAAACTTTAACGGAAAAAGAGATAATAGATTCAGTTGTCACAATTATGGTTTGCAAGTTCACCACTCTAAATCGAGAGGAAATTGAAACAATGCTGGAAATCAATCTAGAACAATCACGGGTATATCAGGAAGCTGAGGAAGTTGGTCGGATAAAAGAAGGGCGATCGCTCCTCTTAAAGCTATTGCGTCGGAAATTGGGTGTAGTCCCTGATACATTTCTGCCCAAAATTCAGTCATTAGAAATAGAACGGTTAGAAGATTTAGGCGAAGCCTTATTGGATTTCTCCACAATTGCAGATTTAGAAAGATGGTTACAAGCTCAATCCTTAATTCCTTGATGTAAAATCCCAAGTATGTGATTAATTTCCTTAATATAATAATTATTTAAATCTTTCGCAACTTCTTTGTCAAGTTGGCTGTACTTCTGCTTGACCCAGTGATTGCGGGGATTCTGGCTTGGATAATCTTCTCGGAGAAATTGAGCTTTTTGAATTTGTTGGGTTTCAATATAATTATAGCGGGTATATATCTAGCAAAAACTGCCCGGAGCGCGTCCAAGAAGTACGACTCGGATTTTTGATTAGATTTATGCAGAAATAAACAAGATAAACAAATGGATTGAGCTAATTATCATCAATTCATTAAATATAATTCCTAAATTTGAGAATTTTGTCTGAATTTCGATCTATACTAGTCATCCTGAAGTATTACAACAGAAATCTACATAAAAAACTTTTGCGGATCTCTCTGCAGATTCTTGAAAGACTATCCTAGTCAGTTCCAGAATCGGTATCAGGATTCTTGTTTTTTTGTGTTCACTTTTTTAAGTTAGGTAGACAAATGATGAAATTAATAAAAAAATCTGAAAAACTCCTGCTGGATAAAATAAAAATTATGGAGGAGGAGGAGGAAGAACTCAATCTCAAACCTGAGGTTATGGATAAAGCCCTATCTTGGAATGAGGAGCAGGCGATCGCCAATGTCGAAAATCTAGAACCCAACTATATTCCTGTACGCGATAATCCTGTAGTCCAGTCGGTTGGTAATACAGGGTGGCAAATTTCTGAGATTTGGAAGGAGATCAGATTAGATAGTTTCTGAGCATTATTAGTGCTTCATCCTAGAAATTGGCAGTATTTGCTCAATTGCTCTACTACTTTAATAGTCCTTTTAAGATATAATCTGGTAGTCTTTGAATGAGTACCAGATTTTTGCTGCGTATAAATATAACTTAATACGTTAATTTCTATCACAATTAGACCAATAGAATATTTATAGAATGTTTATGATGAGGTTTATCCTAAATGGTGAATGAGCAACACTTTGGCATCCTGAACCAAGGCGTAGAAGCTTGGAACGAGTGGAGAAAGAAAAATCCTGAGATTAAACCAGAACTTGGTGGGGCTAATCTCAGTGGGGCTAATCTCAGCGGAGTTGACTTGAGTATGGCTAATCTCAGCGAAGCTGACTTGAGTGGGACTAACCTTACAGGAGCATACCTTGCGGGAGCTATTTTCAAAGAGGCTTTCCTGACCAAAGCCTTACTCACAGGTGCTTTCCTGACTGAAGCTAACTTGAGTGGAACTGACTTTTCGGGAGCGATTTTGAAAGAAGCTTTCTTGACCGAAGCTAACCTGACTGAAGCTAATCTTATGGGCGCAATCCTGAATGAGACTTTTCTCGCTGGTGCTATTCTTACTGGTGCTATAGTTACAGGCGCTTCTTTGACTGGAGCCTATCTTGCTAGGGCTAATCTGACTAAGGCTAATCTGACTGGAGCCATTCTGACTGAAGCTTTCTTGACCGAAGCTGATTTCAATGGAGCTATTTTAACTGGAGCTGTTCTTAGTTCAGTACAAGCACAGGAAACAAACTTCACAACAGCCAATTTTACCGGAGCTTGTATAGAAAATTGGCGAACTAATGTCACGACTAAACTAAATGACGTAGTTTGTAAATATATTTATCTTCGACAAGATAAACAAGAACGTCGTCCGATTAGTGGTAATTTTGCGCCTGGAGAATTTGCGAAGCTATTTCAGAAGTCTTTAGAAACTTTTGATTTGGTTTTTCCTGATTTTATTGACTGGGATGCTTTTGCTTATTCGTTAGAGAAGTTAGAGGTTGAACATCAAGGTATTCAACTAGATGTCCAAAGCATTGAAAAGAAGAAAGATGGTGTACTTATAATCAGAATTAATGCTCTGCGTGATGGAGATAAAGAAAAAATACATGATGAATTTATGCGCAGCTATGAATATGCTCATAAGACATTAGAGGAACAAGAAGAGACTAGAATTGAAAATAAAGATAAAGTAATCAATCATTTATTCTCTACAATTAATCATCTCAATAAGAGATTAGCCGAAAATTCTGGCAAGGTTTCTATTTATTATCAACCTGATTTCCAATTTGCTGGAGGAATTGTGGAAATAGTCAAAGAACAATAGTTGAAGAATTTATGGATCGCTCGATTACAGCATCTTGGGAAGAAGTACGCGCCACCTTGAAAAAAATTTGGGGTTATGATGATTTTCGTTCTCCTCAAGGAGAAATTATCAGTTGTTTGTTAGCCCAGAAAGATGCATTAATAATTATGCCTACAGGTGGAGGAAAATCGATTTGTTTTCAACTACCAGCGTTGTTAAAAACAGGATTGACTTTAGTAGTTTCTCCTTTAGTGGCGTTAATGGAAAACCAAGTAACAGAACTACGAGATCGCCAGCAAAGAGCGGCTCTTTTACATAGTGAACTACCCACATATCAACGTCGGGCTACGCTACAGGCTTTGGCGAAACAAGAGTTAAAATTACTATATTTATCACCAGAAACCTTATTTAGTCCGCCAGTTTGGCAGATATTATCTCATCCCCAAGTGCAAATCAATGGGATCATGCTCGACGAAGCTCATTGTTTAGCCCAATGGGGGGACACTTTTCGCCCAGAATATCGCAGACTGGGTGTAGCGCGTTCAGCTTTGTTAAAATTAAAACCCAATGGTACAAAAATCAGTTTTGCTGCTTTTACAGCCACTGCTGACCCATTAACCCAAACAGTCATTACCCAAGTTTTAGAGTTAGACCAACCAGAAATTTTTCGTCTCAATCCTTACCGTTCTAATCTCAATTTGAATGTTCGCATTGCTTGGACTCCCAGATGTAGAAAACAACTTTTATTGAAGTTAATCAAAACTCAACCCAATCAAACAGGATTAGTTTATGTGCGGACTCGACAAGATTCGGAAAGTCTTGTACAATGGTTGGTAGAAAAGGGATATAGAACTACTAGCTATCATGCGGGATTAGGATCTGATGAGCGTCGTGCTGTGGAGACTAGTTGGTTAAGTGGAAAAATACCCTTTGTTGTCTGTACTTGTGCATTTGGAATGGGTATTAATAAATCCTCAGTCCGATGGGTAGCGCATTTTCATCCACCATTTTTGTTATCTGAATATGTACAAGAAATCGGACGTGCGGGACGGGATGGAAAGGCGTCAGAATTATTGTTGTTGATGAGCGAACCGACAGGGTTACTAGATAAAGGTGATAAGTTCAGACAGAAGTTTTTTAGGGAGCAAATGCGATCGCACCAACAAAGAGCGCAACAACTAGCCAAGAAATTACCAACTCAAGGAGATATTAACAGTGTGACTCAGAAATTTCCACAAGCAGCAATAGCCTTGTCACTTTTACATAGTAGTGGTCAGCTAGAATGGCTTGATCCCTTCCATTATCAGATACTTCCCAAATCAGGAACTCGGTCATTAACGCAATTAGCAGCTATGAAACAAATGAATAAATATTTGACTACAAAACAATGTCGTTGGCAATTTTTGCTAAAAGCTTTTGGCTTCCCTGAAGCAGCTGTAAACTGGCGCTGTGGTCATTGCGATAATTGTCGAGGTTAAATTAGTATTATTTAGTCATGGAATCAATCCAGAACGTAAAGCTCGAACTGCTGCTTGGGTGCGGTCATCCGCACAGAGTTTATTTAAAATATTCCGTACATGGGTTTTAACTGTTCCCACCGTAATAGATAGTTTCTCGGCTATTTGTCCATTATTACATCCAGAAACTATTAATTCCAGAATTTCCAGTTCTCTTTTGGTTAAGGGATAAGTTTCCAAAACCTCCTCGTATTCTGCATCTAAAGCCTCGATTTTCACTGTTTTCGTCTTGTCGTTTCCATTACCATCATCGGGAATACCCTGGCGCATCTTACGTAAGACCACATTGGCGATCGCGGGGTCAATCCAAGAGCTACCGTTATAAGTCGCCTCAATGGCTTCTGTCAACTTATTGATGCTGGTTTTCTTCAAATAATATGAATCTGCTCCCGCCGCAAAAGCCGCTAATATAGTATCTTCTGTATCGTCCATCGTTAAAATTAGTACTTTGGTGTTCGTTTGTCCAGTTTCGGTTTGATAGCGCTTAAAATTACGGGTGAGTTCAATCCCATCCATATCCGGTAACTCAATATCTATGACAGCCACATCTGGGTTAGTCCTCTCCAATAGTTTGAAACCTTGATGAGCATTTGTAGCTTCACCAATTACCTTGAAATTACTGTAAGACTCTAATGTTGCTCTTAATCCCATCCTTGTTAAATCATGGTCCTCAATTAACAAAATACTAATCTCGCACATTTTTACACCCACTTTTAACCTATGCTAAATAAGGATTCAAGAGTTGGACAAGGAAAACCTTATTTTCTACTAATTTTTATTTTACTAAAAAATTACTATTTTGGACGATTGCTCTGACTAAAATACCTAAAATCTTAGGCAAATCCTTGATATAGTATTCACTCAAATCAATAGAGATGATATCATCTTCTAATTGGAGAAATTGCCAAATAGTCCCGATAGTTACAACACCATAAATAGTTTTAATCATATTCCCCTTCCTGTGATTAAATAATTGAGCAGCGACCATTTCTGCTACACATTGACCTAAACCCAACTTCAAATTTTCATTTTTAGTTTCCACTAATGTAACTACAGGTGCGGTGATAAAAAGTTGTTCCTGAGATAGACTAATCATAAAATCGCAAAAACCATTTAATCCTTGTTGTTGATCGACATTAAAATCCACCCCAGAGAACAAACTGATTTCATAGTTCAAATTACGTCTAACTTCCAATAGAATCGGAGTAATTATCATTTCCGAGCGGGCTTTTTCTGTATTAATTGAAATAGCTAAATCAACACTTTCTTGGAGAATGGTCTTGAGTAACTCACTGTATTCTTGTTCTGGAGTATCAGCAAAAAAACCCGAGATTTCATGCAGTTTCAAGTCAAAAGTTGTGAGGATTTCACTTAATCTAAAATCACTGTAAGCCATTTTAATTTCCTACGGTGAGGATTGATTCCCTAATTATAGCTGAGATTATTAAATCTCCACATTCAATTGGACTTAAAGTTAGTAAGTCATTTTCAGAGTTTCTTCTATTGAACCAACACGTTGAAAAATTTCCACCAGATCATGCGATCTGCTTTTTCGCCGAATTAAAATATTTTTCAAAATGGTTAATAGCTGAACATCTGGGTCTGTAGCTAAGGCTGTTTCAGCAGCTTGTAAAATCTGATTGGCTTGGTCAAAGATTTGTGCATTATCAAAACCTAATTTAGCAGAAGTTTGGTGTAGAACAATATCAGGTACATGGCTTCTCTCTAATAAGGTTTTATCTAAAACTAAACCCTTTAGTAATGCTAATAGACCCGCATAGATATTAAAATCATCACAAGAATCGCAAGATTTGAATTCAATTCGACCTCTTTCTGCTGGGATACGAGCAACTTTTGTTAATGATGGTGTACTCTTAATCAACTGTTCTTCCTTTTCAACATAAACGAGAGTTGCTGGTCTTTTACCATTTCTAATAAAAGTTCGGACTGAAGAACCTGACCACAAATTTCCTTGATAAAAAGGTGAACTATAAGTAAATGGAATAATAAAAGGACTGTAATAAGTCAGTTTTCTACCAATATCAATCAAATTTTCTATAGATAAATTAGCTAAGGAAATATTTAAATCTGGTCCGCATGTCACCATATAAATATTAGCTGTTTCCTCATCAGGATAAGTCTGTAATAGCTTGATTTCATATTCATTTAGTGGCGGTTGAGGCTCAAATACACTATTGTAAGGATTGAAACTGCTCAAAATCGGTGTAAATCCAAAAGTATTAGCTACTTCACGAAGCAATCGGAAACTTTCAGTTAATTCCTGGATTGCTCCTTGAATGCTAGAATGTATCGTCGTCCTAATTTCAATACCCTTGGGGATACAGTCAATTACCTGGTCCGAATCAGCAAATCTTTCAAAACCCTCTATATACCAACGTTTTTGTCTAATTCCAGCATCTCCAATATGTAAATGGAGATAGTCATAGGGATAGGTCGGTAACTTGGCGATAATTTGCTGGAAATCGGCAAACTTTGTCCGGGTAAAATCGGCAAACTTCCCTTCACGGTTCAGGAAAGCCACTTCATGTTCAATACCAAAAGAAAACATTATTATTAGCCAGAAAGTTTGATAAAGTCACTTCCAAATCACTTTGGTCATATTCATTAAGATTTGTCAACTAAACCTGTCCCTTAACCTGTAATATTACTGTGTAACAATAGATTATATAAGCTATATAGAGGTATAAGTATGACAAGCGCTACTCCATCTTCGTCTGGAAACGAACAAATTATCGCTTGGTTACGTGGACTACTGACTATTGCTTGGTCTGATGGCGACTTTGACTCTCATGAAAAAGAACTAATCGCTAGTATGATTCAGGATGAATTAGCTCCTGGCATTAACTGGGAATCTTTTGCAGCGATCGCACCGGAAGAATTAGCTGGTGTATTGGGAAAAGGCACCCCACTAGCAGAGAATTTCTTGCGTACAGCTATGATGGTAGCGATCGCCGACGGAATATATAGTACTGGTGAAGATGAAATCCTACACAAGTTCTGTGTAGGATTAGAATTACCAGAAACCTTAATCGATAGTTTGCGTCATACCTTAGAAGACCAGAAACTAACACCTGACCGTCGGATGGTAATACCTGATGGATTGCATCTTGTGCGCGACTGGCTAGATAGATGGGATATTCATGACCCCAGATTAGCGAGATTTCTCTGTAAGATGATCCCTTCCCAATGTCCATTTGAGAGGGATATTAAACTATTTGGACGCAAAGTCGTGCATATCCCACCCTTATGTAAGATCAATCCTCTCTATGAGCAGCTGGTAAGTTTACGCTTCCGCGCCTTGTCTTATTTAGCGGATGAATGTCAAGAAGATGTCGCAGCATATATTTAAAGTAGTGAAGTCAACAGTTAATATTTTGGTGCGTTAGGATGGGATCCGTAACGCACCGTTTTTAAAATCAAAAAAATGCAATTTATCGACCAATCAGTAATTGAAGTAGAATCAGGGAAAGGTGGTGATGGTATCGTCGCCTTTCGTCGGGAGAAATATGTTCCCACAGGTGGACCATCAGGTGGTAATGGCGGAAAAGGTGGATCGGTTATTTTCACAGTAGTGGACAAATTGCAAACTCTGCTAGATTTTCGCTATAACCATCTTTTTAAAGCGGAAGATGGGGAACGTGGCGGTCCAAATAATTGTACTGGCGCTGGAGGAAAGGATTTAGTTGTACAAGTTCCCTGTGGTACCGTTGTATATGATGCAGCAAATAGCGCTTTATTATGCGACTTAACGGAAATTGGGCAAACTTATCGGGTAGCGGAAGGTGGTAAAGGCGGGTTAGGAAATCAACATTTTTTAAGCAACCGTAACCGTGCTCCAGAGTACTCCCTGCCTGGATTACCAGGAGAAAGGAAGGTCCTGCGCTTAGAGTTAAAGTTATTAGCGGAAGTGGGAATTATTGGATTACCAAATGCAGGTAAGTCTACTTTAATTTCTGCTTTATCAGCTGCGCGTCCGAAAATTGCTGATTATCCTTTTACCACCCTAATACCTAATTTAGGAGTAGTGCGCAAACCCACAGGCGATGGTACAGTATTTGCTGATATTCCCGGATTGATCGCCGGTGCTTCTCATGGTGCTGGATTGGGATATGATTTCTTACGCCATATTGAACGTACAAAAGTACTATTACATTTAATTGATGCGACAAGTGAAACCGTCATTGCTGATTATCAGACCATTCAAGAAGAATTAAAAATCTATGGTAGGGGTTTAGGAGAACGTCCGCAAATTTTGGCGTTGAACAAAATTGATGCGGTTGATCGGGAAATGGTAGATTTGCAGGATTTGGCGACCCAATTAAATCGTCTTTCCTATGCTCCTGTTTATATAATTTCCGCTGTTACAAGAAATGGGTTAGAGCCAATGTTGCTAGAAATTTGGCGTATTCTTGAGGAAATTGGTCAGCAGGAGTTAGGAATCAACGGTATATTATCACATAACGCTATAGGATGTGATGTTTAGCCAAATATTGTTGAATTAATTCCTCGATCTTTTCGGACTGGAATTGCTAAGTTAGTTGTAAAATTTGCTGAATAAAAGGTTGATATAGCCTATTCTTTTGTTCAATTTCTTTAGCCACGACCTCTAATTTTTTTAAGCGTCCTTCTTCAGCTAATTCTAATAACACTTGTAAGTCAGTAGGCTTGGGAGCAATCATTTCTGATTCAGATCCTACTACTGGGATATTTGAGGATATTTGAGCCACTGTTTCTTCATAGTTCCAAGTGAGTTGTAAATGATTTGCCAAGGCATTAAATAAATCCTGAACATGAATTGGTTTAGCCAAAAAATCATCACCTCCTGCTTTTATACTCCTATCCTGGTCTATTTGTGCTACCGAAGCTGACGATACCAGCACTTTTAGCTGTTTTAACTCTTCATCATTGCGTAACTTTTTCAGCATTGTAAAACCATCCATCACGGGCATTGCTAAATCTGTAATTACTAAATCTGGTAAGTGTTCTCGCATTTTCTCTAAGCCATCTTGTCCGTTTTCGGCTTCAATGATCGCAAAACCAATCGGTTGCAGCAGATTCAGAATTACGGCTCGATTTTCCCAGTGGTCGTCTACCACCAAGATCCGTTTTTGCTCCCCTAGATAACTAACAATATTGTCAACCTCACTTATGTACTGTTGTATCCAGTCTGTTGCCAGAGGTAGTTGTAATTCAAAGCAGAATTCACTGCCGACACCAAGTTGACTTTTTACTTGAATTTGTCCATCCATTAACTGCACAATTTGTTGGCTAATTGCTAGCCCTAAACCTGTGCCTTCAGCTTGACGAGTGCGATCGCCCACTTGCTCAAAGACTCGGAATAATTTTTTCAGATCCTCTGGAGCAATACCAACGCCTGTATCGGTGACCGAAAAGCGCAGATGAGCAGCAGAAATTGAGGCTTTTTTGATCGGCCCGAATCTGGGATATTTCTACTATTCCTTGTAAAAGAGAAGGCAAATGGATAGTATTAGCAGCGAGTTCGAGTTTACGAGCTTCAATTTTGGAGATGTCAAGAATGTCATTAATTAAGGTGAGTAGATGAGAGCCACACTGATGAATGATGTTGACTCCGTATCGCTCTTTTTCGGGAAGAACTTTAGAACGAGCGAGAATTTGAGCATAGCCAAGGATACCGTTGATAGGAGTCCGCAGTTCGTGACTTATGTTGGCGAGAAATTCGCTTTTTGCTTGGTTAGCGTTGTCTGCAATTATCTTAGCTGCAAGCAGTTCAGCAGTGCGTTCTTCGACTCGTTTTTCGAGTTGAATGTTGGCTTGTTCTAGGGTATGGAATGAAGCTTGGAGTTGGTCACTCATTTCATTGAAGATTTGTCCTAGTTTATCCAGTTCTTGGATATTTTCTGGTTGAATTTTTTGGTCGAGATTACCTTTAGTGATTTCTTGGGAAGCTTTGTTTAAGCGATTAATAGGGCTGAGAATCCAGTATGATGTATAAATACCAAAAATAACGGCTACGGCTAAAGCCAAGACACACAGTAAAATTGTGGTGCGGGTCTTGGCGTTAATTTGCTCCATGAAATCAGATTCTGGCATCACTACTACAACTAACCAATCCAGACCAAATTTATCTTTAAATGGGCTTACATACAGAAAGTTTTGCTGACCATCTTTGGTGAAATAAAGTTGCTGTTTATGATCGATTTTCCCAATTTCACCAAATTTTGACATCAAATATTTACTGGCTTCATTAATCAAAACATCATTGGTTTCTTGTCCATTAAAGCGCTGAATTTTTCTTTGACCATTAGGTAGATTACTACTTGAAAAAATTATTGGATTCTTTTGTGAACTTGCTACTAGTATTCCATTCTTTTGAACAATAAAAATCCTCCCTGATTTCCCCACTTGTAAACTTGCTAAAAATTTGCTGATGTCTAAAAGACGAAGATTAACAGCAAAGATGCCTAATCGGCTATTATTTTGATCGAAAACTGGACGGTAAGCACTAATAGTAAGGGCTCCACTCTCGCCATTAATAAAAATGTCACTCCACCCAGGCATTGTATTTTTGCATCCTTTTTTATACCAGCCTTTTGTCTTTACATCATATTCATGATTCGTTTGCAACAATTTGCTGCGATTTCCATCCCTGTCTACAGAATACTCGTACTGACCAGCAGAATGGTTTGACATTAAAATAGCAAGTTGCTTATTTTTTAGCGTATTAATACCTCTCATATCTCCTTGTAAATTGCCGAAGTCAATAGTACTAACAGCAGAGTCAAATTGTAACATTTGCAGGTATAAGTGATGCTCTATTGCTGGGAAATCTTGTAAATCTAATTTGCCAGTGCGAACATCATCTACATTAATCCGATTAATCAAATGAGGAGTCGCTAAGTAGGTACTAAGGTATTGATTTACCCTCGCGTTAATATCAGTCCATAATTTAGTAGTCACATCATTAACTGCTTTTTGCCCATTACGAATTGAGAGATAATTAGTCAAGCCCACAGCGACAAATATTTGCATGATAAAGGGGGCAATAAGTATTAAACTTAGAGGAATAGAACGCCGACGTTGCAATTTTATTGGCTCAGATGTAGTTATATGATTAGATTGTTGATTTAGCATGGCAGAGATTTTCTCATAAGTGGTTTAATTTAAATTTGTAATTTAGTTTTTGCAGTTAAATTTAAAATAATTCTTAATTGTGCTTGTATTGCTATAATTTCCCTTTTGTAATAATCACCGTTGAACAAGATTCTGCAGCAAAATCAAAGCTGCAGCCACAAGTAAAAAATAACCAAAAATTTTCTGAAGTCTGTTAGTTGGAACAACCTGAGTCAGGTATGCACCGGGAATTATGCCTGTACTAGCAGCGACAGTAAAGGATAAGATCAGATTCCCATTTAAAGAAACATGCCCTAAGTAGCCTAAAAAACCTGCAAATGACTTAAGTACGATAATTAATAAAGCTGTACCGATCGCCCGTTTCATGGGTAGATTTCCTAGCAACACAAAAGCCGGGACGATCATAAATCCACCACCAATACCAACGAAACCAGTTACAAACCCCACCACCAAACCTTCAATTATTAATATCAACCATACCCAGCGATATTTGTTTAGAAGTGAGGGATAAAATGCCACTTTATCATCTACTACAGGCTGAGAACCACGCCGAATCATCAACACCGAGGTCAGTAACATTATGACTGCAAACAACGTCATTTGAAAAGCTGCGGTAACGACTGGCAGTGTAGCAATTCTCGCCCCTGAAAATGCTCCTAGTATTGCTGCTGGACCAAAAATAAATGCAGTCTTGAAATCAATATTTTTGGCTCGCCAGTGAGGTATTAACCCGAATAAGCTCACAGAGGCGACAATTATCAAGTTCATGGCGGCTGCAGATTTCGTGGGTATACCCATGACATAAACTAAAATTGGTAGCGCTAGTATCCCACCCCCACTACCAAACAAACCTAAGCAAACCCCCACAGAAACGGCTAGTAAATGCCCAACAATCCATAAAATCATATCTACTCTATCTCTATAAGTGTGAAATTTGTAAAATCAATGTAATATACCTGTGAAGTAGTTGCTATTGCGACAGTAAACATCCTGAATTTTGGGAAACTTTTACAGAGACTGATGAGATTGGTGTCCAAAAATCTGCATTTACATTAATTTTGGGAAAACTCTATGTCAGACAAAATATACGATTTATTAGGAAGATATACACATCCACAAGGATATTTAGAATACATCAGTACACTACCTTTCCTTGGTAGTTTGCACTGTGCTAATCGGCAATTTGAGGCTGGTAGTTGGCAGGAAATTTTACTTGATTATCAGGTTGGTTCTTCAGGGATTGCTGATGGTGCTTGGTTTAAAGTCACATTCAAATTCTACTCGGATTGGGCATTGTTTCAGACAGAAGACCCAACAGCAGCTAATTACGTTTCAGCAGAATACCAAGCTCGTCCGCCACTTCCCGGTGAAAGTCATTCAACGGTGCAGTTTTTAAAGGTGCGGTTCGATCAGAAGGGTCATGAACGTCCTTATCAAAAAGCAATTATTGTAGATATTATCGATGGCTATCTAAAACCGGGCGATCGCATTTTGATCAGACTAGGAGATCGTCGTGCTGGCGGGCCAGGTACAAGGGTACAAACTTTTGTTGAGCAAGGTTTCCGATTTCGAGCTTATTTAGACCCGGTAGGTACTTCCCGTTTTGCTGAAGTTCCTGGTGATGTGGTGATTGATATTGTCCCCGCATCAGCAGCTAAAGTAATTATTGTCACTCCACGACTTGTCAAAACAAATATTCCTTTCCCTGTCCGCCTAAGAGTAGAAGATATTTGGGGAAATACCTGTTGGAATTTGGGAGGCAAGTTACAATTAATCAGAGATGGTTTAAATGAGCAGTTAATTGATTTACCGACACAAGGATGGGCAGTAGTAAAAACTGACTTGACTCTGGATCAAACCAAGGAAACGTTACTGCAAGCCAATCTGTTGGGAACTGAGTTAAAAAGTCAACTAACTCCGATTACAGGAGAGAGTTATCTAACTTATCCTCGCGCATTTTTTGCTGACCTGCATGTACATTCTAACAATACGGTAGGAACCAATAGTACAGAGTATAATTTTTCCTACGGTCGAGATGTGGCAGGACTAGATGTTTTAGGATATACAGCCAATGATTTTAATATTACCGAAAAATGCTGGCAGCAGGATGTTAAATTATGTCGGGAAGTAACACAAGAAGGTGAATTTCTTTGCTATCCTGGCACCGAATGGTGTGGAAATTCTGCCGTTGGCGGCGATCGCAATGTGATCTTCTTGGGTGATGAGGTGTTATTTCCCTACGATCGCCAAGGAAAACAAGTGCGTTCTTTTGAGTGGAATGAACACATGACAGGTAAGCAATTGTTACCAGGAGCTTGGCCTGTAGATCGACTTTACGCTGCTTACATTCACAATCCAGAGGAGCATTTATTGATTCCTCATGTTGGCGGACGGCGAGCAATTTTTGACTGGCATCACCCCAAATTAGAACGTTTAGTAGAAGTTAGTTCAGCTTGGGGACACTTTCCTTGGTTTTACCAAGATGCAATTAGTAGAGGATATAAAGTGGGTGTGTCAGCCAATGGTGATGAGCATCGCGGACGGTGTGGTGGTGGAGTTCCAGGGACAGCAGTATTTGGAGTAAATGGTGGAGTGACAGGAATTATTGCCCCAGCATTGACAAAGTTGGCGATTAATCATGCTCTCCGCTCCCGTCATACTTGGGCAACAACAGGCGATCGCCTAGTTGCTTTGTTATGGTCTGGTTCGCACATTCAAGGCGATGAATTCACTGCTGCTGATGCTATCACTGTTAATTATCGATTACTGGGTACAAGCGGCTGGGATGAGATTACAGCATATACCCATAATGGTTTATTGTGGCATCGTAATTTACAAGCGGAAGCTGGTTATGCTCCTGACAAAATCCGCTTATGTTGGGGCGGTTCACGTATTAAAGATCGCTATCGTTGGGCTGAATGGCGCGGAACTCTAGAATACTCAAATACTATAGTTCAAAGCTATCAAGTCTATGGTCTGGAACATTCAGAAGAGTATGTCAGACGAGCTGGAGCATTGAAATTAGAGTTTCGTTCGGATACTTATGGAGATACTGATGCGATAGAATTAGATTTATCAGATTTACTGCACGCGCAATTTCGGCTACACATTGAAATTGATAGTTATACCAAAGTTGGTAGCTCACTACGGCGCAATCCTTATATTCATTGTCCGGAATTTAGTTGGGAATTTAGCGGTAAGGATATCCTCAACCAAGGAAGATTAAGTCAAGAATTAGGTGGCGCAGAACTTTTTCTGGCTGTAGAACGTTTAAGTTCAACCCCTATGCCTAGAGATGTGAGTGGTAGTTTTATCCTAGAACCTGAATTTAGCCCCTACGGCTCTGTAGCAGTTTATATTTCAGGTCGTCAGATTGATGATTCTAAGGTTTGGACAAGCCCTTTATTTGTCAGTCCTGAATCTTCACCATGACTAGCTCCTATAAAAATTAGGACTAAATCAACTAGGTTCTCAAATCCGGGACTAAAATAGTAATAATCAAGGAAAATCTTCACCAAATAGAAGCACCAAATTAACGTTATATTATGACCACTGTTACCCCAGTTAAAACTGAGTACGAAGCGATTATTGGTTTGGAAACCCATTGTCAACTGAGTACTAATACTAAAATTTTTTCTAGCAGTTCTACAGCATTTGGTGCTGAACCTAATACTAATATAGACCCTGTGTGTATGGGTTTACCTGGGGTTTTACCTGTACTCAATGCTAAAGTACTAGAATATGCAGTTAAAACAGGTTTAGCGCTAAATTGCCAAATCGCCAAATATAGTAAATTCGATCGCAAACAATATTTCTATCCTGATTTACCGAAAAATTATCAAATCTCTCAATTCGATCTCCCGATAGCAGAACATGGTTGGATAGAAATTGAATTAATAGACGCTGAAGGAACTCCAGTTCGCAAACGTATTGGTATTACCCGCTTACATATGGAAGAGGATGCGGGAAAGCTAGTACATGCGGGTAGTGAACGGCTTTCTGGCTCCAGCTATTCCTTGGTAGACTACAACCGAGCAGGTGTACCATTAGTAGAAATTGTTTCCGAGCCTGACTTACGCTCTGGACAAGAAGCCGCTGAATATGCTCAAGAGCTACGTCGAATTGTGCGCTATCTTGGTGTCAGCGATGGAAATATGCAAGAAGGTTCTTTGCGTTGTGATGTCAATATATCAGTACGTCCAGTAGGACAAAAAGAATTTGGTACCAAAGTAGAAATTAAAAACATGAACTCCTTCAACGCCATTCAACGGGCGATTGAATACGAAATTGAGCGCCAAATTGCTGCAAATGAGGCGGGAGAAAAAATTATTCAGGAAACTCGTCTCTGGGAAGAAGGTGGACAACGCACAATAAGTATGCGGGTGAAAGAGGGTTCTAGTGACTATCGTTATTTCCCTGAACCGGATTTAGCTCCAATTGAAGTTTCTCAAGTACAAATGGAACAATGGCGTCTTGAGCTACCAGAATTACCAGCGCAAAAACGCCGTCGCTATGAACTGGAGTTGGGACTTTCAACTTATGATGCACGAGTCTTGACAGAAGATTATCCAGTAGCCCATTATTTTGAAATGGCGATCGCTGCTGGAGCAAATCCGAAAGCTGCTGCTAACTGGATTACTCAAGACATTGCTGCTTATCTGAACAAACAAAAACTGCATATTGCTGAAATTGCTTTAACTCCCACTAATCTAGCTGATGTGATTACCAGAATTGACCAGGGTAAAATCAGTAATGCTCAAGCTAAAGGGAAGTTGGTAGATTTATTGCAAGGTATTCCTCCAGAAAAAGCCTTTGCTGGTAGCGAGTTAATTTCTGACCCTGCTGTATTGACACCAATTATTGAGGAAGTCATTGCTGCTAACCCCAAAGAATTAGAAAAATATCGCCATGGAAATACAAATCTCAAAGGGTTCTTTGTCGGTTTAGTGCTGAAAAAAACGAATAAACGTGCTGACCCTAAATTGACTAATGAATTGGTAGAAAAGAAACTTAACCTGGAAGAGAGAACTAGGGTGTAGGGTGTAGGGTGTAGGGTAGAAAAAAACTTAACTTGGAATCTGAACCTTGCTCCAAAAAAAACAAAAAATAAGTAATAACCCCCGTTGCTTAATTGCTATAATGTGGTAAATAGATGCACCCTAATAATTTGGAGAGCTACTTCAAGTAACTCTCCTATTTTGTGAAAATTTTAAACCCCATCTGGATTAATTTATTTACATAATTATTTCAAAATAAAAATTTTCTTCCCCTACACCCTACACCCTACACCCTACACCCTTCTTTTAGTAGACTACCTAAATCATCTAGTATTGTGAGCAAAAATTATGGAAGAATGGCAGGAAATTTCTGGTGGTGTTACAGCAGCTAGAGGATATCGCGCAGCAGGAATTACAGCTGGACTCAAACCTTCGGGCGCACCTGATTTAGCATTGATAGTGTCAGATGTGGATGCGATCGCTGCAGGAGTTTTTACGACCAGTCAAGTAAAAGCTGCTTGTGTGGAATACGATCAGCAACTTTTACAAGCTAAACATATTGCTAGAGCTATACTTTGTAATGCTGGTCAAGCAAACGCCGCTACAGGTGAGCAAGGTGCTAAAGATGCACAAGAAAGTGCGCAGTTGCTTGCTAGGGAATTGAATATTTCTTCAGACTTGATTTTACTCGCTTCGACTGGTGTAATTGGTCAACGGATAAAGATGGACCTTTTGCGTCAGGCTTTACCTCAATTAGTACAGGCGCTTTCCCCAACTGGCTCAGATGCTGCTGCTAAGTCAATTACAACCACAGATTTGGTGACTAAATCTATCGCCTTAGAAACCACTATCGGCGATCGCCCAGTCCGCATAGGTGGTATTGCTAAAGGGTCGGGAATGATCCATCCCCAGATGGCGACTATGTTAGCATTTGTGACTTGTGATGCTGCTGTATCACCTAGTCTTTGGCAGCAAATGTTAACTAGAGCAGCGGATAGAAGTTTCAATTCAATTACAGTCGATGGCGATACTAGTACTAATGATAGTTTGATCGCCCTGGCTAATGGTCAATCTCGCACTCCAGCAATTACAGAAATGGGTGCGGAAGCTGAGAAATTAGAGGCGATGCTGACACATTGCTGTCAGCATTTGGCTAAGGCGATCGCTCGTGATGGCGAAGGAGCCACTTGTCTGATAGAAGTTCAAGTTACAGGAGCACAGTCGGAGCTAGCAGCCCGACAAATTGCCAAAACTATTGCGGGGTCTTCCTTAGTCAAGTCGGCGATTTTTGGACGCGACCCGAATTGGGGTAGGATCGCTGCTGCGGCTGGACGAGCAGGAGTAACTTTTGAGCAAGGGAATCTCAAGATTCAATTAGGAGATTTTCTGCTGTTTGAACATGGTCAACCTGTAGTTTTTGACCGCGCTGCAGCAAGTGCTTATTTAAGACAAGCTGCTGGTAATTCTTTACCTGATAACTTTACTGCTACAGATCATAGTAATGATCTATCTGGCGATCGTTCTTTGATCAAACCTCAAAGATTGGATAATCCTGTAATTATTTCTGTAAGTGTAGGGAATAGTACTGGAACAGGAAAAGCTTGGGGTTGTGATTTGAGTTATGACTATGTGAAGATTAACGCTGAATATACTACCTAAAAAATTCTCCTCGCCCTCTAACCCCTTGGACATGAGGCGAGGGGGATGCTCATACTAGATAATACTAGATTCATCACGATCTATTCTTCTTCTGAAAGCGTTTCTTCTACTTCAATTATCCAAGCAATACCGTTATTAATTGGGGAACTGAGACTAATTCTGGCATGATTAGCAAAGCGTCTTAACCTATTCGCCAAGTGAGGAACAGTAATCATAATATTCTGATAGCTTTCTAGATCATGACAAATCATGATTAACATCAGAATACCACCATTAACTTTGAAATACCAATGACAATTTGATAATACAATCCGTACCAGGCGATCGCATGATGAGAAAAAGCTTTTTTTCGTAGCTTCTTCTAGTTGGCTCAGCCATAATCCGCTCAGTTTGATCATCTGATAGGTTGGTAAATCATCTGGAGATAGGTTTAGTTGATTCATAGTAAACTGTCTGCGTAATTTGGTCGCTGCAGTTGATCGGTTAGGGATTAATTCTTTGCGCAGTAATAGATTTATCACCAAGATTCCCCAAATCGGGAAATTTATTCGGTATGTGCTTCAATGTCAATACTGCTTGCTTAGGAATATCAAACCTGAAATCACTGCGGGAAACAGTATCCTAAGCTACAATAACTCGATTTCTGACCAAAATCGAGTTATTACATCTCCAAAAATGCAAAAATTTTTTCTTATTGCCAGAATGTTAGGCGAACTTTGTGATATCCTGATTTATGGAGGGGATGAAAAGAAATAAGAGGAATTGATGGGATAGTGGATTAACCCATTGTTATTGCTTTATTGGCGATCAAGCTTGCAAATCATCCCAGGTAAATTAAACTCACAATGAAGCAAGATACGAACCTTCGTAATAATTTAAAGTCAATTAGAACTCGTTTAGGGATGAGTCAGCAAGACCTGGCGAATATAGCTGGTGTTACGCGTCAAACTATTAGTGGTATAGAGTCGGAACAATATGCTCCTTCAGTGGCGATTACCCTACGCCTAGCAAAGTCGCTTGGGTGCCAAGTTGAAGACTTATTCTGGATTGAGCAAGAGCTACCAGAAATTACAGCTATTTTGGCGAAGCCCGCCCCTCAGAATCAGCAACTAAGGGTTAGTTTAGCACGGGTAGGAGGACAATGGATTGCCTATCCTCTAATTGGTAAAGATGCCTTCCGCCAAGATATGATTCCGGCTGATGGTGAAGGTGTGAAACAAAATGCAGACACGAATAAACTGCAGATCAGACTTCTGGATGATAATATTGCCGCATTACATAATACAGTGGTAATTGCAGGTTGTTCACCTGTGATTTCTCTATGGGCAAAAGCGACTGAGCGTTGGCACCCGCAGCTGCGAGTTCAATATAATTTTGCTAACAGCATGTCCGCATTATATAGTCTCTCTAGGGGTGAAGCCCATATTGCAGGTATGCACTTGTACCATCCGCAGAGTGGAGAGTATAATATTCCCTTTGTCCGGGAGGTTTTGGGTAAACGGGAAGCAGTTCTAATAACGTTAGGATTCTGGGAAGAAGGATTGATTTTAAAGTTTGGTAATCCATTAGGTATAAAAACTTTAACTAATTTAGTAGAAATAGGAGCGACCATAGTGAATCGAGAAGTAGGTTCTGGTAGTCGTCTACTTTTGGAACAAACTTTGGAGAAGGAACAAGTACCATTTAATCAGGTTCTAGGTTTTGACAATATTTTGTATAGTCATCAAGATGTCGCGCAAGCTGTAGCAAATGGAGTAGCAGATGCGGGAATTAGTACAGCATCTGTCGCTACCGCTTTTGGTTTAGGATTTATTCCTCTACGCCAATCACGATACGATCTGGTAATTCTCAAAGAATATCTGGAAGAAGCACCTGTTCAGCAACTACTCGGTACTTTAGGTCATCGGTTAGTCCATTCTCAATTAGAAATTCTTGGTGGTTACGATATCAGCAAATTGGGAGAAGTTGTAGCTACTATTTAGTTTAATGTTTATTCTGTATTGTATGTTGTTTTCTTCTCTGAAAGTAGGGATTATTATTACTGTAGCTATGGAATTAATAGCAATATTTTAAATCGACAGGCTTTGGTCATGACCTAGACTTCAATACTCAATCAACTAGAAGTTAAGTAAATACTATGCTAAACCGATTTCTAATAACAGTAGATCGCTGGTTCAATCGAGATACAATTGTCCGTAATCTAGAAGTTTTCCAAGATTTTATCGTTATTTCCCTTTGTCTGAATCTATTTGGTGTAATGCTTTTAAGATTAGGAGATATGTTTTTATGTTTTTTAAAGCCATTGGATTTACGGCAAGTAACATCAGATATTTTATTTCTTTTAATCCTTGTAGAGCTATTTCGGTTATTGATTGACTATTTACAAGAACGGAGTATCTCTGTGGGCGCAGCAGTGGAAATTACTATCGTTTCTGCTTTACGAGAAATAATTTTGCGTGGAGTTCTAGAAATTCCTCGTGATGAGATTTTCAGCCTTTCTCTATTTCTATTAATTTTATCTGGTATTTTCATGATTTTACCTTGGGCTTCTGGACTTGCGGAATATTCTAAATTGGAACATACCAAAGCTATTAGCCATAAAATAGCAGAACCAAAAGTATAAAAAACTAGCAAAGTTAGGTTTTTTATACTCAACGAGTATTTAGCCATAAACTGTAGAAGAAACCGCTTTAATATTTGCCATACAAAGCTAAATTTGAGCGCAAAAAGTCAACAAATTGCTTTGCTGTTCTACCTGACCGTCCATTATGGCGCGTCGCCCATTGCAATGCTTGATAATCTAAATCTGCTGAAGTTATATTGATGTTAGCTTGTGCTGCTAAATGCTGGACAATTTTCAGGTAAGTAGTTTGATCGGCTGCTTCAAAGGTTAAGGTTAGCCCAAAGCGATCGCTAAATGAAAGCTTTTCTTGCATTGTATCCCAAGCATGGACTTCGTTGTTATCCTGGGGACTTGGTCTATCAGCAAAAAACTCACGAATTAAATGGCGACGGTTAGAAGTCGCATAAATAACTACATTTGCAGGTTTAGCAGTCAAGCCACCCTCTAAAACCACCTTTAATGCTTTAAATGCGTCATCATCTTCCTCAAAAGAAAGATCATCTACAAAGATGATAAATTTCTGTGGTGCTCCTCGTAATTGCTCGATAATCTGGGGCAGATTTTGCAGTTCAGATTTTGCTACTTCAATTATACAGAGATTTTGTTGACTGAACTCATGTAACAGACCTTTGACTAAAGAAGATTTTCCCGACCCACGACTACCATAAAGTAATACATTTAATGCTGGCTCTCCTGACAATAAAAATTCCGTATTCTTCAATAGAGCATCTTTTTGCCAATCATAGCCTACAAGTGTATTTAAATTAACCTTGTCAGGGTAGGTTATACCAAGCAAATGACCAGATTGCCAACGGAAAGCGCGATATTCAGCTAGTAAACCCGTACCAAATTTCCGGTAATAAGCTGTTAAATCTGGGACAGCATCAGCCCAATTTGCCAATTCCTGGATAGATTTAATTAACGTTGCTTTAACCCCTACTTCCTGTGGTTGCCGATACCAAACGACAAGAGATACGGGGGAATGAGTCACAAATTGTACCCATTCACTTAAAATAGCGCTATTACATTCATAAAGAGACTGTAATATTTCTAAATCATGTTGTGCTGCTGTCACCAAAGCTGAAGGGAGATTGGCTAATTCCTGTTGTTGAGCCAACTTAGTCAAGGGATTTTCTGCAATCAGGATTTGCTCAATTAAGAATTCTTCCCAATTTTGATTAATCTTAGACAAAGCGTAAAAATAGTCGCTATAGGCTTGTAAACATTTCTGTCCATCACTATCTGCATAACGTATAGCCTGTAATAAATCCAGAAATTTTACTCCTACTTCAAGTTTCAGGATGGATTGGTAAAGCAAAAGAGATGCTGCTTGCCTTTGGAGGAATTGAACTTTGGTGTAAAACATAAGCAGCAGGGAAAGAAAAAATGATAACTAAGTAAAATACTAAAAGATATTAAGAACATTATCAATCATCTATTACTTAGATTAATCAATCTTTAACCTACTCCCCTGCTCCTCCATACCCTACTAAGTGGTCTTTTTGGCAAAAATCACCCTTTTATGGCTAAAACTTCCGGATTTATGCCTTAAGTAATGATTAATGAAGGTATAGGCGTTGTAGGTCATACTTTCTCCCAAAGGGGGATGACGGGAGATTTCACTCATCTATAGGTTATGTTTGAATTCTTATACTTACTATTTTTAATTTCAGAGCATAAATAAATAACAACCCTGATCAATTATTCATTATCTATGTAGTTATATTTGTAATCTATTTATCAGACTAGAGATATATTCAGCATAAAATTATCAGATATCAACGCCAATTTAGTGAGAGTCTCAGCTTTATCCATAACTTTTATACTCATTGTTATTCTATACTTGAGACAGAAAAGCTATCTATCAACAACTTACCCGAAAAATACTGGAAAAATTAAGTGTATAATGCCATATTGGCAGCCATTACTATTAGAAATAAGATATTAATAGATAGTACAGATAAATTTTCATCCCTCACTTAGGGAAATCAAATCATATTGATGTAAGTGATTCTCTCAGCAATTTAAGAAACTAGGAAATAATACATGTTATTATTACAGTCTTCTCAAAATGTAATTAAGTATTTGCAAAAAGTGGGTCTATGTGATGCATCTACCCCCGTGTTAACTTCATCTAATCTGCCAGAAAATAGCCAAAATAATCAGAATTTTCGGGTGACATTACCAGATAGTCGTCATTTACTGATTAAACAGAAAAATCATAGCAAATGCGGTCATAATCACCAGGATTTCTTCAACGAGTGGTTATTTCACCAATTGCTTCAGAAATCTCCAATTCTAGGAAATATTCCCGCGATCGCTTCATTATTAATACATTACGACGCTGATAATTGTCTAATTGTACTTAACTATCTCAGTGAATACCTAGATTTGGGAAAATTCTACCGAACTAAGAGTATTTTTCCCCAAGAAATAGCGATCGCTATTGGTACTATACTAGCGGAACTACATGCTGCTACTTTCCAATGTCAAGAGTCACGGGATTTTATGAAAACCTGTCCACTAGGGGAGTTTCGCTATAATTTTTACAATCCAGCCCAAGGAATAGACTCAATTAGTCCAGAAACTTTTGGTAAAGTTCCCACTGAAGCATTGAAGTTTCATGTCATCTATCAAAACGGTGAAAATCTAGAGTCAGCTATCGCCGATCTAGCTTATGAATGGCAACCTTGTTGTTTAACTCATAACGATTTGCAATTAAAAAATATTTTGTTACACTCCCGTTGGGAACAGCTAGACAACTGCTTAGTCCGGTTCATTGATTGGGAAACTTGTGCTTGGGGAGATCCAGCCTATGATTTAGGTACTTTACTAGCTGGCTATTTAAAAATCTGGTTAGAAAGTCTTGTAGTAGACCACACTATAGAGTTAGAAGAATCATGGAATCTAGCGATGATACCTCTAGAAGTTCTCCAGCCTTCAATACTAGCTTTGGTGCAAAATTATCTCTATACTTTTCCTCTGATTATGGAATACCGTCAAGATTTTATCATCCGCGTGATTCAGTTCACGGGATTAGCATTAATTCATCGGATTCAAGAGATAATTGAACGTTATAAATATTTTAATAACAGTAATCTTTGTATGCTCCAGATAGCTGAAAAGCTATTAACTACACCTGAACAAGCATCCTTAATGATTTTTGGTATGTCCTGGTCCAGAATTCTCCAGCCTCACAAAATACCTCAACCGGAAAGAAGACAGCAATTATCCCGTATCTATTACGAGAAAACTCGTTTGCGTGGTTGTTAATTCTAAATACTTTGATGGGTGAATATTAATTAATGTTATATACCTCTACCAGTCAAATTCTCGCTTCTTTGGTTGATATTGCCAGTAATATCCAGATTGAAACCAATTTTCAGATTCACCATCCCCATTATCTTCCCTTTGCGCTACCTGTTACTGTTGCTAATAGATTTCAACAAAATTCACCAGCGTTACAGCATAAATATCTGGCGTTACTACTGCGCAATTTTCTCTATGGTATTTATTATAGTGGTTCACTACAAGCGGTTTTAGCGGTTGGTGGTAATGCTGATAAATGCCAACTACAACCAAAAATAGATGAAAGCTATAGTGTGGGAATTGATGAGAATTTCTACCAGCAACTACACCAGAATAATTATGGTACAGGTTATTATGATCCCGACTGGGAGGTATTGCGTTTAGAACCTGATGGGAGCATGGCGGTAACTAAAGATGGGTTGACTTTGTATGTTGAGCCAGAATGTCATCTCCCAACGAGTAAAAAATCTGCTGTGGGAGATTTGATCGCTATTTGGATGCCTAAAAATCGGATACATAATGGTTGCTATGTAGCAGTCAGTAATACCAGAGAAGAACCCCAAAAAGCTGTCAATGCTGATTTAGGGATAGGGCGTATCTATTTTAACTTTACGCCATCAGGGGCGATCGCTCTGATGGAGAGCTTGACAAAACAACTGAATAATGAAAATCTCTCCTTCAATTTTAAAGTTCTTTATAATCCTGCGATCTATGGACGCTATGACGCTGGTGTGCTCAACTTTGAGAGTAACGACTATCCTCTAATCCGCCAAATTCTTCAGGTTGTTTATCAAGAACATCAATCCTATTTCCAGCCAGAGATTCCCTTGTTTACCAAGTTCTTAGCTCCTGGACTGGGTTTAGCAGAAGAACCAAACCAAAAGTTTGCAGTTGTGGAGAGTTTTGGTTTAAACCGTTGTCAAATTGTCGCTAATGCTTTACTTGAAGCTTGGGAAAACGGTAAAAGTACGATTAAAGAACGTATGGGGATAATTGAGCAGCATTTTGCCAAACATTTGGTAGATGTACAATTTCCCTATTTGAACCCTGGTTCTGAGGATAGATACACTCCGCTACTTTGAGTCAAATCCCCTAATAGGGATTTTGGTAAACCAACACGAACATCAACGGGTGTGGGTAATTCTTGCTGGCTTTAGCGGGCTAAATTGGTTACAAAAACCTCAATAAATTAGAAAAGTTGATTGGCGAGTCCTGGAACAGCGTAATCTGGTTCTTCTAAGCTGAATTGATGAAGTGAATTAGTTCAAACTCCAGTTAAATAAAACAATTAGAAGTTGTCAGTTGACAACTTATCTTTTACAGACTAAGATTATCATATGTATTTAGAATAATGGCAAATAAAAAACATCACAATAAAGAGATACAAGCTGCTTTAGACTATGCTGTAGAAAAAGGCTGGTTTATTAGAGGAGCAGGTGATCATGCTCATTCTTGGGGTACAATTTATTGCCCTTATAATGATTCAGAATGCCGATGTGGGGAATACTGTATCAGCAGTATTTGGAGTACACCAAGGAATCCTACCAATCATGCAAAACAAATTCGGAAAGTAGTTGATAAGTGTATTCGTTTAAAAGAAGACCAACAACCTACTTTTAATGAGGAATAAAGCCAAATGAAAGAATATGAATTTACTCTAAAATTCAAACTCCCTAATCCTGATACTGATGCTGACATGTACATTGATACTCTTTATGAATCAGGTTGTGATGATGCAATTATCGGTGTGGGTTTAAGAGGTTTAATTGGGATTGATTTTATTCGTGAAGCATCATCAGCGGATGAAGCAATATTGAGCGCCATAAAAGATGTAAGAAAAGCTATCCCGAAAGCAGAACTTATAGAAGCTTCACCTGATTTTGTGGGTATAACTGATATTGCAAAACTGATAGGATGCTCTCGACAAAATATTCAGAAATTACTATCAAAAAGTAATCGAAGCTTTCCTTTCGCTGTCTACGCAGGATCGCAATCAGTTTGGTATCTTTTTGAAATTCTTACTTGGTTGATTGAAGATAAAAATTATGATATTGACCAATCTTTGTTAGAAATTGCTAAAATCACTAGAAATTTAAATTTTATTAAAGAGTCTAAAAAGTTAGACCCTGAGATACAAAAAAGAATTCAAGAATTTGAAGCAGATATATTTGGTGATTCGAGCCAAGGAAAATGGGGGAACACCTGATTTGAGGTTTGGGCGATCGCGCAAGAATTTTAAATTTTTACGAAAAATGTTTGTGGTAGGGTGATTCTTACCCAAAGTGCGATCAGCTATTTCTAAGGAATGGAGAAAGAAAGATTCTGCTTCCTCATACCTTCCTTGCGATTTTCGGTATGCGGGAAACGAGAGCAGAGTCGGAGATACTCCGCCTCCGGTCCCTTTAGGGCTGAGAGGGAAGCGACACGAGCGGTTTTAACCGCAGTGGTATTTTATGTTAGAATGGAACTGTGAGTAAGAATAACTATCTTCGTGTTGAAACATCCTAGTATCGGAGGAATCCGTGCTCCCGTGAAACAACGGCTAGGGTAAACCCTAACGGCAGTATGACAAGAAAGAGCAAGCAATGGCAGGTTGTGGAGCGTACCGTACTTGGCTGAGTGATAGACTCTGAAAGCATAAGTATTGACACTCTCAGGTCTAAAGACACGCTCGATTCTGCTGACAGATTTAGATTAGGGAGTATCCAAAGTCTAATTCTCGCTACGGCCGTCAAACACCGTCTACTGAGTTGATCAAGTAAAATAC
>Ga0116231_10002516_pt1 | contig 38372 bp, 23 predicted proteins | sample S1TSphgellanicum_2_FD_89695 | JGI IMG/M metagenome (GOLD analysis project Ga0116231, IMG submission 89695) | Host-associated microbial communities from peat moss isolated from Minnesota, USA - S1T2_Fd - Sphagnum magellanicum MG | ecosystem: Host-associated > Plants > Peat moss > Unclassified...
CGTTTCATAAGTACATGAAAGAGAAGTTGGCTGAAGTGGATCAATTGTTGGCACAAGGAGAAAGTATAGCATGTTTTCCAGAGATCACAGATGATGTTCGCACCATTGTTCATGGACCACTGAAAGTTGTGACAACACGTTCAGCAATGTGGACACAAGGAAGACATTTCAGGTATTTATTTTTTCTATTTCATTAGGCATATTAACTCATCTTCACATTCCAGACAAGTTTTTTTTAATGTCCTTTAAGGAGTTGGGAGTGCGTCAATTAGGCACATTGTCTCCACCAAATTTGCACGAGGAGTTGAGTGGGGCACTCTCTCAAAGGCAGAGTGGAAAAGAGTGATAAATCAAGTCAAGGGAACATTTTGAAATGGAGGAGAGCTTGATTCACAGTGGATTGCAGACAAGATCTCCAATTTAATGTCTCAAGCAAGATACCATGACAGGATGAAGATTCGTGCTCACCTGAGATACCTGAATGTGTACAAGAACTTGGAGAGGCCACTTCAGTTCTTAGAAGACATATGGAATGCCTTCTACTAGTCTGAGGTGCAGCTGAAAGCAAGAAGGCAGTTGAAGGAGATCACAGAGCAGCTAGCCAAGGCCAAGAAGGCAAGAAAGTTTGGGAGGTCTAACCGTGACCTGAAGGCATTGGAGCTGAAGCTTGCTGAATGCCAATTAGTGGTGGACGAGGTTGGTGATCCACCATTGAAATTCTTCAAGGCAGCAGAGTGAGTGAAATTGGTTCCAAACACCACCCACAGGCTAGGGCAAGGTGGCATTCCCGGCTTCAAAGTAGCATTTGTAAGTACCCTCCCTCTCCTCCATTTCTTTCTTGCAAAGATTCACATGCTTGTGAGTTTCTGTCGAGTCAAATAGGACTGTTTGTGATACCTTTGCGATGCGATACCTTTGCGATGCAAATTGCATCGCAAACATAGGTATATGGCGTTTTGGCATTTTGGGTTGCGATAGTAGATACGATGGGATTTGTTTCGCAAACTACTTCGCAAGTTTCAGTATGCGAAGGTCTGCGCTTCGCAAAAGTGGTCGGAGACTTGAATAGATTCTTTATGCATTTTTTTTACCTGTTGTATTATGGGGATAGTACAAGAGGTACAAGAGGAAGATCACAGCTACAGAAATGAATATGGGCCAGGAACATGGCAAGGAGCATCTTTTTGAACATGTTGATGCATTATTGGTGAGTGGGTTTGGTTGGGATTCAATTTCTGTTTGTGTTGAAATTGTTTTCATTTGAATCAAGATTTTCATTTATGGTGTTGACTAAGCTTTGCATGTTGAAATGTAGGCATTTGAGGGTGAGAGTGAGAGCTCCCAGGGCAGCAGTGATGAGGAGGAGAGAGCAGGTAACATTGCTCCAAATGCTACCACTAGCAGTGGACCCATTTCATTTGCTAGTCGAAATGAAGGTTCTGCAGGGGGCAAAGATAAAAAGGATAGGGAGGAGGAGGACGAGGAGGAAGGGCAGGGGGACGATGAAGAGAGGGAGGAGGATGAGCAGCCTCCCCCTCCACTAGAGAACACTAGGAAGAAAGATTCAAGGAAGAAATCCAAGAGGGGAAGGAAGTCTAAATAGACAGCTAGTGTGTTAGATACCCAAGGGTTGCAAACCCTTTTACATTGTAAAATTTGAAATTTTGATATAGATATTTTTTGTTGCAACCCAAAGTGACTCCAAATGAATATAAACCCTACTTCCAAAATAAGAATACAGTGCCATGCTCTTGCGATACATAGTGGATCTCAAAACCATTTGCGAGTCATAATTCTTCGCAACACTGCAAAAGCCAAAAGACCAATAATACCATGTCATAGACATCGCTACACTCTTACGGGTAAAATCATTCTAGAACAGGTTTGCGAAATCATAGATTTCGCAAACTTTTAGCAGCATTTTGAAAATCCCAAAAAGTTTGCGTTAGATCTTAAAAGCCTATCGGTTTCCGATATAAGATCTAACGCAAACTTGTTGGGATTCTCAAAATGCCGCTAAAGGTTTGCGATAGATCTTATATCAAAAATCGATAGACTTTTGAGTCGATTCGCTAAGTCGTTGCGGTGATGGGTTTGTTGCAAATAGTTTCCGATGTAATGTTAATCGCAAACAGTATATAGAAGCAGTTATAATCGGAAAAGTTTTGCGATTGTATCAAGTTCCGAAGTTGTGAAGGACTTGCGATTGTATGGGTGCAAATGTTATGGTATCGCAAAAGCTTAAGAGTTTGCGAGGAATTATGGTTCGCAAAGGCGGGCTTTCGGAAACTTCTTTCTTTGTTGTTTGCGATGATATGTGGATTGCAAAATAGCCCCCTATTGTTGTAGTGCCAATTAGTAGCAAAAGTAGGCAAAGATTCTTGGATGTGTTGGATTTGTTACTAGAGATGTTGAATTTTTACATCATGTCGAGTAATAATAAGTATAATGTTGTTACATTGACCCAACTAAATCTTTAGATCAATAATATATTATAATAGTTTGGTGCATTCAATATTGAGGGTGTTTGCTTCTACACCTACTTGGCAATGTCATCTAGAGTTTTATTGTATTATTGATTCAAATTTTGAACATCAATAGTCACCTATTCCAATTCTTGAGTTAAATGAGAATTATTTTGTTGTATTTTCTCATGGATTTAAATGATGGCAATTTACCAATCATTAATAGTTTCAAGTGCTTGAACCTTGTGACTAATAACTTGAAGTTGCTGAACATGTTATGGGTTGCAATATACAAGTAGTGAACCTCCAATTCCCAACTAATTTAATTGTTACTATGACCATGAATAAATTCAAATTTTTGAGCTTTCTTGGTAAATTATTCCTCCAAATTAGTTTGGTATCAAATAACTTCATTTAGATTGAATGTAAATAATGCCATGTCCTCCATCAAAGTTTTGATAAAACCATTGAATTGTGATATAGTTGTGAACAAATCAAAGATGTTATTGATTAACTACAAAACATTTGTTTTGGGTATGTTCACTTGGTGGAATTGGTGAATCAATGTGTGGATTAGGCCCTTTAAATTTGGTCCTTCACCACACTAAAATATATGGAAAACACAATTCATTTCGAATGTTGAAATTGAATGTGGAATTAATACTAGCTCTAGTACTAATATATCTTCAAGTGGTGGTTGTTCAAATTCATGTTGAATAACTTGGTGATAAGGTATAATTCGATGTTGTAGCTCCCACTATTAGAAAATGTGTGGACAAACCACTACAACCAACAACCCAGTTCAACTTTGGGTGGTCTTCACATGACATAAAACACTCATGATTTTGTTGAGTGGGCAAATCCCACTAGGAACCCACCAAAATGGTCATGTAGTGGGAGGGGTGGTTTAGGAATTCTCGGCCTTAATTGCCTTTGGGCATGGTTGAAAACTTTCCATTCCACTTTTCAAACCACTTGGGTGGTTTTTCCTAGTGGTCATTTTAAACATTGTGCACAAAGGCAACCACGTTACAAGGTGGGTAGGTGGGCAAGTAGGTAACCACCATGTAAGTTAAATGTCATGTGGCTTGGCTTGAATGGCCAATGTCTAAATGCCACATGTTTATACTTAAGTTTGACGTAGCCATTGGGTAACATAGAATTGAATACTAGGTAAGTATAGGTAGAAATATACTTAGGCTAAATTAAGGATACTTAGGTCATGTTACGCTAACGTAACATAGGTATGACTTAGTTATATATAATTAAATTATACCTAGGCAAAGGTAATCAATATGTACTAAGGTTAAGCAAAATAAGATATGTATTTAAAGTATACCTATTGTAACCTATAACTAGGTTAGGTATATTGTAGTTTATACATAGGCTAAGTATATCATAGCCTATGTATCGAAGTTAGGTATTGGTATATAATTTTTTATGTACCTACCTAGGTATATAATGATTTATACTTACGTTAAAGTATGTTAGGCCTACTTAATTATACGTAATTAACCTAAGTATAGCCTAGTTTATACAAACCTAGTCTATACATATTTAGGTTATATGTATTTAATTTATATCTACATAACGTCTACATACACTACTAGAAAACATGTGGTTAAACCACTGTGCAAACCACTCATTTTGCAGCAATACCATTATGGTTTAGGGTAATGGTTGGTCCCCATTGGGATAAGAAAACCACTATTAATAATTAGACCGGTTTGGTTTTTTTCTTTCTTTTGGGCAAGGGTGCTCAAGCAATGGGCATATTCGTTAGTGGTTTTTCTGGTGGTTTCATGAGGTGGTCTTCAAGTATTTTGATAGTGGTTTTGTAGGTTGTTATTTAGTGGGCTTGAAAGTTACTAACGAGTGATTTTTGGGGTGGTTTTAAAGGGTGGTTTCTCAATTATGTGTTCATGGTTATATTTAGTGGTTCAAAGATGGTTTGTCAGTGGTTTAATTGAATGATATGTTTTAGTGGTGTTATAATTCTATTGTAGTGGATATATACCTATTATATACATACTTAACCCTACATATAAACTACATTACCTAAATAACTTACCGTACTTTGCCTATACCTTACATATACCACTACACCAAAACTTGACATTTATGATTAAGAAAAATATGATAACTGATCATTTTCTAATCATACCTTCATATATAACATGTTTTTGTATTTAATTTTATTCTTGTAACCATGGATATGACTACATGACCAAAAAAAATCATGGGTATGATTACGTGTTTAAAATCTTCTTCATGAACACCATATAATTATTTAATAATAATATACAATTTGAAACATTAAAAACTTATGAAATAAAAAGGAAAAGGGTCCAAGTACAATTGGGGTATCCCATCCCAAACATCAGGGCTGCTAAGATTGGGTTCACAATTTGTTTGAATCCCTCCAAATAATTGAAATTTTAATTTGTTGACACGTAAGCATGTAGTTTTCCTAGGTGCTAAGATTTAATCTAGTTTCGCACACTTTTCAAACTTCCTTCATTTCTCATCATCACATGTTTTCCCACACTATGTGTGTCATTGCACAACCTTGTGTGATCATTTCAAAAGCTCTTTGATTGCTACCCTCTCATCAGTGACAACACAAATATTGGCAGCTATAATTCCATACCTAGTTTAAAGTTTTACAAACAAGTTGAAGACATGAAGGAAGAACTTGTTCTTTGTATGTATTTTTTTACCTCCACATTCGACTTAGGTTAAGTAATGATTATTAAATTGTTGTAAGTTAAAATAAATTAACATTTAAATACTTGCCGAAGTTGTAACATTTGCTATAAATGAATTTCCAAGCTTATGCATGTGATGGGATCTTTTGTGATATTATTTTGTTTTCATAATGATGACCTATAGGTGGCAAGAAGATGGAGGTTGTGTAGGATGCAAAATGGTTCCATCTAAACCAAGGCTTACACAATGAAGGGTTTTTTGGAGTCCTTTTCAGATGCACACGCAACATCCATATAGATTAGTTCTTATTTTGGGCTAAAATTGAACAAAAATGGTTGAAAGTATGAAGAATATGTAAAACCCAACGTGGTTGCTCAAATTGAAAAACTTTGGCAAAAATTGTATAACTAAAAATACATCACAAATAAACAACTAACATTTTAATTTGTGCAAGGTTCCATTGCGGAGTAAAAAAATCAAGGTTAAATGGGCAAAGAATGTTGCATCTACCAAGAAACTAAGGGATCATGTGAAGATTAAAAAAACAACCAATGAAGATAAGAAGATCCAGGAAGGGTTGTTGATAGGTAAAAACTTTTTGACATTGCCGAAGTCATTAGGAGGTGTTCTAATCTCCTCAAGGTTGGAAGGGGGTTTATTTTTGAGTTTTTCAAAGATTATAAAAGAAGGTTGAATTTGTAAATTGCAAAGGCTTGTGCAAAATATCAAAGCAAAAGGTTCTATGTCAAACCTTAGCTTCCTTATTTCTCCATAATGGTCTGAATCTAAGTTGGAAAGCATGAAGATTCTTGTCTCTTCAAAAGAAGTTAGTCTAGGAGAGTTGAAATTAACATTGAATGAATGTGGTAAGCATAAGTTTGCCACTAAGGGAAAATTGAAAGTGGTTGAAATCTACATGTCTAATAAGTAGAAGTTACATGTTGTGTGCTTTCATGTAATTGAAAGTGCCCAAAATGCGGTTGAAGTGGCTAGGTCAATGTTGGAAGGTTTTACCCATGAGTTAACATAATTACAGAACGAAATGGTCAAAACCTTTTTAGACTAGAATTCATCGGACTTGGACACATGAGAAATAAAAAACCAAATCTCATGTTTACAAATATCCATTCATAATTAAACTGATAGGTTGGCCAATTGTATGTTTTAGTTGGGTATATATAAGAACTATGAGAGATTTTCATGGGGTCGGTTGAAAGAAAATGAAACAAATCACAAAGGCTTATAGGACTTTTGCACATAGTTGAATTGTAAGCATTTAAAGATGTTTGAGAAGGTTGTTTGTCAAGAGAAACACATTTTGTTAGTGCAATCTTGGTCTACTAGGATGAGTGAAGGCTATAGTGGAGTTTTGTTTCTATGCCCCGTACTGAATGATCTTTTACTAAATGCAAAACTTGTTCATCCACATGTTCTTTCTCCTTTGGTTCAATATCCTTTGAAATTTCATGTACATTTGTTCATCCATCTACTCTTTTCAGTACCACTTATAAAAGGCTTGTTGTATTTCTATAAAGGTATATCAAGAACACTCTTTCACAAAATTTGTACCCCATTCAAAAATGGTGTTTTTGAATGTGCTTTAAAATATATTAATGATGTGATAATCTTTTGTTTCTTCATTCATTGTAATGATTCACTTAAAGACTTCAATTTCTTGTGTTTCATTCATTCCTTGTGGTGTAATATCCATTGATCTAGTCACTTTGTCGGGTAATCTTTACAAGCATTAATCTTGGTAATTGGTATGGTACTTAATACCACAATGGTTGAATAAATATTAGTGGAATCCCCACCAAAATTACTAATGACACAAGAACTTACATTGTATTATAAGATGGAGTTTCCCACACAATTTGCAAAATGTGGCTATGCAATGCATCTATTTGGTACTCCATTGGCATTACGTTTCCCATTGGTGGAGAATTATTGTCAACACAAGATCAAATATAATCTTCCTGGGTTGAACTATGGAGGTAACATGCTAGATTCAAACCATTGTTTAATCATATTCGTTTTGCTCCATAAAAAAATCTTCAATCAACATTTGTCAAAGTTGCACATCTACACAAGGGCAATTCTTGAGCGCATGTCATCTTTCTCTATAATAACAACAATTTTTCAAGTTATGATCAACAACTATTCTAACCAAATTGGATCTTGTATCCAATTGATTCTTAAACACAAAGCCATTGTAAGGTTTGCAGTTGTGAGCTAGCATGTATGGACCTAAAAAACATTGTTGTATTGGAATAGTCCATGTGATTCATTCATCAATAAAAAATTATTGATTTTCTACTTGTTGATTTGGTGATACTTTCAATTGCTCAAATCTTTGTTATTAATGCATGAGTGTTAAAAGCTGTTAAAATAAGGAAGTTGATATCCTTTCTATTTTGATGTTAGGTTGCACATGGTCAAATCTTTGATTTATAACTTTTGTATGACCACATTGAGCTTCTTTGCCCACATGCATTAACTTCCCAAAGTCTTCGATTAGTCCCATAGCCACATTAACACAAACATAAGGTCCAAAATCTAATTATTTTAATATTTTTTTGGGATTGTTGATGCAACTAAAAGGCATTTTTGTGACCCCTTTCGATTGTTAATTTATGAGTGCTTTGGTTTGGCACGCTCACATTCTAAGAATTCTTGTACATAAATCTTTTAATTTCTATCTCGTGCTTCTAACATCTAGACATTCATTTCCATTGACACATGGACATTTTATAATGCTACAAATTGATGTTGCAATTCTTCACCACACATTTTTACATTTGTTAAGCTATGATTGCTTTTATGAATTTTTTTTTTTTTTAAAATTTTTAATGATTGCTCATGACATTTTGCAATAATCAATATTTCAATTCATAATTTTTTTTTCATTAAATCATATTTCCTATAGTTACAACAAACATATTTTTTGTTTTAACATTAGTTAAATCCCAATCCTTGAAATTATTTGTTAATCACACAAAAATCATTTACTCATATTATTGCAAATCAGATCCAAGAGAGACACATTTCTTAAATTTATAATACTTTTGCTAACGAAACTAGAATTTCACACTTTTGAATCCTAGGGATGGTCACCAAATGCGAATGGGATATTTTATTATTTTAATTTTTAAAATTGATTTTGTTGCAATCTTCCTACATTTTGGTGTAATGTTTGTTGATTTTTGTTATTTTGTTTTAATCTTCTTGCATTCTAGTGTAGTTATATGTTGATTAAATTTTTTTATAATGTTTTATTATGATTATTCTAATTATTTCCATAGATTATGATCTCCACAATACATTTTTATGTTACTTTAATGAAAAAATAAGAAAAACATAACAACAAAAACTTTTAAAAGAAAAAAAATTGAATCTCTTCCATTTTTTCAAAACAAATGATATTATCATTATTCTTTTTTGATATTTTATTTACCTTATTTTTCTTCTTATATAAAAGCAAATAATTCAAAATTCAAATGTAACCAATACCTAACTAGTAACAAATAACCAACAATGGTCTAATTATTTAATAAAAAACAAAAAAAGATAATGACAAATCATAACCATAAATAAAATAGTAAACTAAATAGAAAATATGGTTAACAAGTTTGAAACATTTTGAAATATTTTAAGACATTTGGAGTTAGTGTGAGACGATTTTGAAATATCTTGAATTAATGTGAATCATTTTGAAATATTTTGAAACATCTTGAATTAGTGTGAAATTTTTTGAAATTTTTTGAAACATCTTATAAACCGTTGTTTATAAAAGCAAAGGATTTGATGCATGTTGCAAAAAAAAAAGATGTGTTCTTGATTTATGTTTTTTTCACATAAAATATTGGGTCAAATCAACATGAGATCCCTTATCAACACAAATAGTATAAGGGCATGTTTGAAAAGAAAAATGTTGATATTTTGTTGAAGCATCTTATGATTACATAATTGATCTTAAAGAAGGTGTGCAACTTCCATTTGGATCCATTTATAACTTATGACAAAATGAACTTGCAATTATAACTAGACCAATTATGATCCCAAAACTCATTATGATAAGGGACAACTCGTAGTTTTTCATTTTGGGTTTCCCATTATTTAGTATATATGCACGTATTTTTGAAAGATCAACCTAAAAGCATGTGATTGTTCTAGGATGTAAACCAATGTCACATAAGTTAGTAAACCTTCCTACCTTTCAAAAAAAAATGATAGTCTAACCATAATGATAGGAAATATAGGCACATAAGGTCCAACAAACAAAAGCAAAAAAAATCACACAACAATAAGATAATTAACATGCATTATTGCCCCATTGCATATGCCATTATTTGATTTATCACAACAAAATAATGTAAAAAATGATTATTTAATGGAATGACTATTCCCATTTGTTAATGGCATGAAATTCATGTAACCTATGGGTCTAATAAGTCGTATCATAATACCTTGGGAGGTTCGGTAGTAACATGAATAATTAATATATTTTGGGAATTTTAATTCAATAATTTATTTTGATTTTGTAATTTTTGACAAGTCCAAAATAAATATAATAAAACTCCTTCCACTACTAAAAGTTTTCAATTGTATTCCTAATTGGACTATCATCGTGAACTTATAGTATATTAGAGAGGGCAAAATTTTGAATTTGACCATAAAATTTGAATTATTTGACATAATAAACTTTTTTTTTTTGAAAATTTTGATAAAACCAAAATTAATTAAACTTTTGCCAAACCTGCCAAGGTACTATTGCATTTTATTGCACAAAAGCTTGGTTGTTGTTGAATTTTGTGCAACTTCCAATTACTTTACACCCCATGTGAATGAACTTACAAGTTTTTTTTTGTTTTTGAATTAGTTGATTTTTCACATATGCATAACCCCCCATTTTAGGATTCAAATGACATGGACAAGTCACAAATTAAACCCTATACAAGGCAATAATGAATCAAAATTTGAATTTGAATTTATGTCTTTTTTATACATAAGTGTTAAAACCTTTTCACAATGTGTTGGGCAACATGAGGGTTTACTCATTTTAAGCAAAAAATGTTACAATACAAATCTATAGTATTTTTAATCATGACATATAATGTTACATGCAAACATTTTAGATTGTTCCATTATGATTGAATGATCAAAATGTAAACAAATGGTTAAGATATAAAATGATTTACAGTCACTTCAATTTGAATTGCTTTAATTTTGATTCAAAGGTCAAGATTTAAAATGATTATATGTATAGTACATGTACATAATATATACCATAGATAATTTGGAGTTATTTTGTGGTGCCAAAACACTCATACTTTTGTTAGGTTCCATGCCACATTCATAAACAAAAATTAAATGGAAAAAAACACAATGTCAAATTCATATATGTGTTATTTTTTCAATTTAGGATGATTTTTTAAAAGAAAAATAAAATCACAATACATTTATGTCTTGTAGATAGAAAACAACACATCTAATGAGTGATGTACATTAAAAATAAAATGAAAAACATTTCAATGTCAATAAAATTTGTTAGTTTCTTTCAATATCATTCACAACCCAACACTTCTCAAAGTTTCATGCAAAAAAATCAGTTATAACCCTACTTTTGAAATATTTATTTAACTTTTCAAACTCTTATCATGTATATTAGTTTGTGGCAAATATAGTCATAGATTAAAAAATTTGCATCGTAAGTAATACACTTTTTTTCAAAATTGATTAGCCCAAGTTCCAAGTAATTCAAATATCCTTAAAATCATGTTGAGTCCCCATAACAAATTTAAAATAAATATCAATAACAATTTCTCCATTTTGTAATGTTCAAACTAGATGACTAGTCCATATTTTTGAATTTCAAAAATCCATTATTACTAGTATTTTTTTAAGAAAATCAATAAATAACTACATAGATATATTTGTAATAAACTTTTTTAGTCCAAAATCAATCATCAATTTTCAAGTAGCTTGGAACTTGGCATGATTCGAGTTGGTAATTGGCACATTATAACTTATGTGAACCAAATTCATCCTATAATCTTCATAGTAATGCTTCAATGGGTTGGAAACAACTCAAAACCTAAAGGCACATTTCTCAAGTTTGTTAGGTCCAAGTGACAAGAGCTTTGGGTGGGATGGAAAAATGACATTAAATTTTTCTAGTAGAAGACTTTTGACGAGTTCACTTACACAAAGTGAAGGGAAAAAGGCTACAATTTGAACATAAATTAGAAAGTTTTGTCAAGTTCAGGTTGGATTGGACATATGTTATAGGAAACATTGTTTTCCGAGATTATTATTTTTGTAGGATTTCATTGGGATTACATCAAAATTGAAATATTTATGATATTCCCAAATATATAATCCTTGATTTCAAGATATTTGGTGTTTGAAAACTTTTGAGTGGTATAACTTTTTATATGAAACATATTTGATTTTGGATAGTCTTCATCAAAAGAATCTCAACAATTTATCAACTATTTCATTTGAACATGATTTGTTCATTCAAATTGTGTTTTTGGAAAGTGCACATTTTTAAAGGATACAATAAAGTTAGTCATAAAGTTGGGTTTTAGGTTGACCTTCAAATCCTTGTTTCATGCCCAATTGGAATGAAATTGTTTATCATATCAAAAGATCTGATATTTTTTAAAGACAAAATTTAGATTAGACGAAAAATCATTTTTTGGGTAGTTCCATATTTTTCATGGAAAATGTCATTGTACTTTTGAATCTTCAAGTGATTTTACTAGTAAATAATTGTTGCCCAATATGCTTATAACCTTATTCAAGATATGTAAATAACATAATAAAAATAGAAACATTGAAACAAAAATTGACCAATCAAATTAATGTTTGAGATTTTCTTAAAGAATTTCAATATCCAAAATGAAAATGCATGTGTAGAAATCATGAGAGTGCTTACCTTTTGACTCCATATGCTTTGTTTTTGTTTGGGTGGTTGCTTTGTTTTTGTATTGATCCTCCATATGTTTGGGTTCCTTGTCTTGGCTTAACTTCATCACCTAATGTACAAGGTGGTGATAGTAACCATGCTAACAAAATAATTATCGACCTTATTTAATAAGGCAAAGATGATTTCTTAAATAATTTGCCAAGCGTGGGGGCTATGTGACATTTTTTCACTAGGTTTTTGCTAGGTTTTATTAAATTTTTACAAGCAATTGAATGATTTTAATATTACAATGAATTTTGACTTTTTCAACAATGGAAAAATGGAATTCTTTTTTTATGTGTAACAAAGAATGGTTTTATCTTGACATTTGCATGTTAGTTGCAAATGGTGATCTACAAGTATGGCCTTATGAATTGAAAAACATTTTGAGCAAAATACATCTCATTTTGCAAGGTAGCTTATGAAACAACACATCCCCATTTACTTGATTGAAAGACCTTTAGGGTTTGAAAGGAACTTTTACGTTGATTCAAGAACTTGAACATGGTGCATCACATTGAAACTTCAAATTTACATTGATTTGGATCCATTTTGTGCATTTGAATAGGTTGTCAATGGTTCAAGAGAACAATATATCCTCCAAGCAATTAAACTTAACTTAAAAACAAATATTAAACAAACAAAGAATGGACTAATTCATAATTCATCCAAATGTGCATGGTAAGGCCCATGCCCAAGGGCAATTCCATGGTTTAGAGGTAGGTTGGGAAGCCTACTCCTTGAAAGCTACAAAACCACAAATTATGTAATTTCCACGGGTGTGGCCATTTACTTGTGTGTTAAGATTAAGGAGAAAATCTCATGGGTGGCCTCCACAATGCCCAAAATGCAAATGAAAATTCTCAACCTACCTTCTATTAATGTGACTCCCTAGATTAAGATTAAGCATAAGATCCAAGATCATTTTGCCTTTTCTAGTGGAATTATTAATGGATACTTGAAGGTCCTTGTGTTGTTGGCCCAAGTTTATTAAACCTTATATATGAGGTCATTACTATTCTAGTTGAAGTGGAGCTTAATTTCAGAGTTCTTATGGAATCCAATTGGGGAAATAAATAAATAAATAAATAAATAAATAAATAATTAATTAATTTTAAGAGATGAAAAATCATCATAAACTCAATAACTTTTGCTTTTGTTGCTTAAAAAAATTGCCAAACAACAACAAACATGCACACCATTTCATTGAGAGCTTTCCAACGATATCAAATGTAGAGTGAGGCACCTTGTCCTCATTAAAAGTTCTGTGGTAGCAGCAGACCAGGTACCTTAACACGTCCCTTGCTTGCTCAGCTCCCGCCTTCTGCCGGCCCCTCGTTCCCAGAACGGCCCCCTTCTGGGTCCTTACCCTACTACTACATAGACGTAACCCTAAATATCAGGATCCGTAACCATGGCTGACTGACTGGAACTGGACGGCGCCTGTAGGCTGTGGTAGGGTAGGAGCAGCAGCAGCATCAGCGGCAGCAGAGCGGCCTGCCTGCCTGCTTGCCTGCCCTGGGGACCACGCTAAAGCAAACGAGTAAGCCCCAGATCTCGAGGTTTCTGTGCCACACGCGCGCCCCACCTCGCTGCCTTCCGAACATACCACCACGATGCAGATTCAAGGGGAGAAAACTTGTACCGAATAGCAGAGAGAAACAGACATCATAAGAAACAAGGGTTTGTAGATCATTTTTTTTCCTTCTCTCAGACACATAGAGAAAGAAAGAGAGAGGGACACACACACACACACACATACACACGCACATACAGTGAGAGCGTTATTGGATCGATACAGGGTAAGGGAGGATGCAATTTCGGCCTGATGGTGGCGATGCGGGTTTCGATGCCCGTAGAGCAGCAGCAGCAGCAGCCGCCTCTTCTTTCTCGGTACCATCATGTTCTTCACTCATGCTCTCTCTCTCTCTCTCTCTCTCTCTCTCTCTCTCTCTCTCTCTCTCTGTGCAGGCTCTCCATCTATCTACCTACTTTCTGTTTTTCTTTCTTTCTTTCTTAGCCTTGGTTGCGCCATGTGTTTGCAGAAGAGGTGCCCTGCCTGTTGTTGTGACAGGGACAATTTTTTTTTTTAATTAAAATTTTTATGCACTTGTTAGTTTGGGAATAAAGTTTGAGCCCACTAAGTAAGGAAACCAGGCAGCTCTGTGTGTCTGTGTTTTTTTCCCCCCCTTTGTGTCGGATTTTTTTTTTTCTTTTTCCCTAAGCATGGTGAGTTTTGCAGAGTTTTGAGAGTGTTGGAAAGAGTAGAGGACGTTTGTTGTCGGACGAGGTACCTATATCTTATATGTTATTTGAATGTCATCGGTGCTGGTGTTACCAGCATGGACTGTATATTGCTATGGCTAGGGTTTTATAACCCTAGTTCTATCACATCAGGGAAGCTTTTTTTAATATTTAAATTATTATTATTTACAGTAATGGAGATATTAAACAGTGAATATATATATATATACTTCCATGCAGGGTGCTCCACCCTTAAGAGGCGGTTTTCCAGTGGACTATGGACCTCGAGCCGATGACAGGAGATTAGGACTTGCATCCCCTGTTTCGAAAACTGTATCTTACAGTGGCAACAGCAAGGGCGAGGAAGATGATTCCCAGCCATCCAGACATCTCTGGGTTGGCAATGTTTCACAAGAGGTCTCTGAAGCTATCCTGAAGGAAAAGTTTTCACAGTTTGGTGAAGTTGACAATGTTACAGTTTATTCTTCCAGAAACTATGCATTTGTGAACTTCATCAATCAGGAAGATGCAGTTGAAGCCAAGAACCTGCTTCATGGTGTTATGCTTGGTGGGCTTGCTATGCGGATTGAGTTTGCAAAGGGGGTAAGTAATCTGCCTTCTCCTTTCTGATGCATTGCTGTCTGTAAGCATTTTTTTGGATCTTGTGAACATCTTTTTGGGTTGAATCATGTCATTCCTGCTCCTTCCTGCCTTTGATGTCCCTTGGAAGACTGGATCCTGTAGGATTCCCTGTTTTTGCAATAAATATTGTGGTCTTTTGTGGGGGGCGTGTTTAATCACTTGTAAACGGGTATGATTAGCATCCTGAAGTTACAGAGTGCTTGCATAAAAATAATAGAGTTTGGAAGGCCATTTCCCTCTATGTCAAATGAACATCATTTTGTGTTCAAGACTTTTGGTTCCTGTTTCTCTGCAGCGAATGTCAAAATATGAGCCCGGAAGAGGGCGGAGTGATTTGTCACATGATGACAGCACAGATGGAGCAGCAGCTGGAAACAGGGTATTTCTCTTCATTTCTGCATGTTATCATCTTCCATACATCTGAGTAATCCTCAAGTTCCTGCAGCCTTTACAGTGATGATCACAACCAGACCTAAGTGGTTTTGGTTCTCTGCAGGTGAGACAGAGTCGACATTTGTGGGTAGGGGGGATAGGACAGAATGTGACAAAAGAGCAGATTGAGGTCGAGTTCAAAAGGTTTGGGCAGCTTGAAGAATTCAAGCTGTTGCGAGAGCGCAGCTGTGCATTTGTTGACTATGTAAGGATGGAGGATGCTGTTGCAGCTGTTGAAGCTCTCAATCGCAAACGCATTGGGGAGGACACATTGCGGGTTGATTTTGGAAAATCTTCAACCCAAAAGAGGGTCTGTTCATTAAAATTATATACTCTGACATTTTTTTATTGAATTTAATATACATATCAACATGTATTTCTTTTGGCTTGTGCATTGTCATTGAATTTTACAGTGCCATGTTATCAAGTTGATCAGTATCCCGTCACCTTGTAGTGCAGGTGCATGCAATCTTCTTTGCTTGATGTATTGTGGTACATGTGTGGAATCAGGAAGGCAATGGAGATGAACGAAGTGGTGCTCCTAAAGATCATCGTGGTGGGGCTGCTCCAGATGGTCAACGGGGGCGTCAGGATGCTCTGCAGGTTTTTTGAATGCTTTGTTCAAGATGTTTGCCTTCACCTTGGTAGTCCCTATGAGAGTTCCAGTCTTCATATGGAGAAGCAAAGATATGCTAACTTATGGGTGCCTTTTCTGTTTTCAGTTTCATTTTACCTTTACTAAGCTTTGCCACTTCATGTAGGTGGTTGGAGGAATGGGATCTTCATTAGGAGAAGGCCGTGGCAAGGCTGACAAAGATGGTGGTCCAAGTGAGGTGTTATGGGTGGGGTTTCCTTTGCTCTCCAATGTTGATGAAGAGGGGCTCAAAAGGGCTTTCTTGCCCTTTGGTGAAATTGAACGCATCAAAACTTTCCCTGGTCGCACATATGCGTTTGTACAGTTTAAGTCAGTGGAAGATGCCACTCGAGCTAAAGATAATTTGGAGGGCAAGCTTTTCAATGACCCACGTGTGCATATCCGATTTTCCAAGAGTGAGATCGGGCCTGTTGATAATCCACGAGACACCCCTCGCAACATGGATAATTTGTTGTTGCCCTCATCACGGTGGGTTGGCGATGGGCAAGGTCCTAGGGGGCCTTTAGCAGGTGGTGAACAGTTTAGCAGCCCAGGCAGGCCCTCCAATACCAGCAGTTTGCGAGCAGGTGGGCTGAGGCCAGAGTATCGTCCTGAATCTTTTATGGCAGGTCCCACAGCTCGAGCCAGCACAAGAAACTCTGGCAGAGATGGGCGAATGGAGGATATTGATTATTTACGGAGGGCCCCTGGAGGTGAATCTGATATCCAGTTACCTTTTGATGATGGATGGGATTTGCCAGATGAAGATGTGGTACCAAGAGAAGCAAAACGCCTGCGAATGTTTCCTGGTGTAGGGTCAGAACCACCTGGATTTGACACAAGGTATGAGCCACATCAACTTGGTGGATCCAATGGTAGCAACCATTCTGGGTCTGGAGGGCCAGCTGGCTATGGAAACACTCGACTCCTGTCTGCAGGAGACTACAGCCATGGCTTAGGACCCAGACCTCGTGGAGGAACTGCCCGAACTGAAGGTGTGCATCCTCCACTTGATAATCTGCGAGTATCTATGGGCCATGGATCTGGTCCTAGCCCAGGTCTAGCAGTCCCACAGTATGGTAAGCAGAATGGATATGGTGGAGAAAGCGGAGCAGCAGCAGCAGCAGCAGGAGCAGCGGTAGCAGCAGAAGGTTGGCAGTGGCATGGCACCATAGCCAAAGGTGGCACACCTGTTTGCCGAGCTCGTTGTCTCCCAGTTGGTAAAGGAATTGATGTGACTGTGTAAGTGTTCCTGTGAGCCTGATTACTCTGTTCTTTCTTATAATTGGGTAATTGGAAATTGTGTCAGGTCTGGTCACTGCATTATCACTTGTGGTCAGGGTCAGTCCTTTGGCTACTTTAAAGCATCTTACTTTGTAATGTGCTGTTTTTTGTGTTTCGCAGCCCTGATGTGGTGAACTGTACAGCGCGCACTGACCTGGACATGCTAGCAAAGCATGTGTTTCAGGCAGGTGACTTTGGTGTTGTGTTTTTTGTGCCTGAGGGTGACCCAGATGTGCCTCCATATCAGGATTTCATGCATTACCTTGGAGAGAAGCATCGTGCTGGTGTGGCAAAACTGGCAGATGGAACAAGTCTGTTCCTTGTTCCCCCTTCTGAATTTTCAGAACGGGTCCTTAAAGTTCCTGGTCAAAATTGCTTGTTTGGAGTTGTTTTGAAGTTCATGCAGCAAGCCCCTGGCCCCAATTTCACACCACCACCACACCAACAACAAGCTCCTTCTTTACCCCAACACCCATCTGCCTTTCCCCAACAGCAGCAATTGCTGTCCCAGCATGTTCCATCACAACAATCCCCATTCTTGCAGCAGGTTAGTGCACCCATGATGAATGCTCCCCCTACTCAGGGTCCTACTGGATTCCAGGGGTCTATGCAAGTGTCACCTCTACAAGGACAGCCACTGAATGCAGTGCCAGTTCTGAATGTGGCCAATGCTAGTCCAGCACAATTGACACCATCACAGCTAGCAAGCATTGCCACAATGCCTGGTGGATTGACACCTGAGCTTATTGCATCTCTCACAGCATTGCTGCCACAAAACAGTACTGATGGGAACACACCTCTGCTACCAGTGTCTGGTGGACAGAGCACTTATTCTGGAAATGGAGGAATGTCTCTTGGGAATATCCCAACAGTGAGGGCTTCAACACCCATGGTTACTCCTGCCCTGCAAACTGATGTAAGACCAGCAGCAAGTGGACTTCGCCCACCAAGCAGTCCACTACCATTACCACCCCCAGGCTGGACACCAGCTCAGCACACACCTCAAGACCAACCACAACAACAATCTGGGGCTGGCAATTTCCATTCCCAGTCTCCAAATCATGGATCATTTTTCATGATTCCACCACCACAGCAGCAGCAACAGCTGCAGCCACATCTTTCACAACAGCAATACCAACAACCATCACATCCTCTAGTTCTTGGAGGCTCAGCTTCAGGCACAGGATCTCTTCTTGGTCAGTCACCTGCAATGTCTGGGTCACAAATGCAACAAGGTTATGGATATGTTGGACAGCAGTTTATTCCACCACCTCAGATCCCAAGGCCACCACAACAGCCAGTGGGTCCTGCACCACAACAGCCAGTAGGTTCTGCTCCACAACAGCCAGTGGGTGCTGCACCACAGCAGCCTGTGGGTGCTGCACCACAGTTACCATCTGATCAGCTGGCACAGCTGACAGCCTTGCTGACTCGAAGGCAGCAACAGCCAGCACAGCAACAAGCTGCTGCCCAGCTTTTGCAGCAGCACTATCAACAGCAGCCAACTAGTCATTCCCCAGCATCATCTCTTCCACCCCAGCACCATCCCCTCCAGCCTCAGCAAGCCTTGACTCCACAGTTGCAACCACTAATGCAGTCACTTCCACAACAACAACAGTCTCAGTCTGAGTTACCACACTATGGACAGATGTTCCAGCAACAATGGGGCCCGAGCTCTTCTTCACAGCTTCAGCCATCATCTCTCTCACATCCCCAGCCACACCAACTACCACAACCACCACAACCACAGCCACAGGCCCAACCCCAGCAGCAGCAAATCCCTCAGTCAGTAACACAGGTGCAGCATCAGCAGGTTCTTCCACGCTCTCAAGGTACTAGTTGGGAGAATGGGGCAACCCATGGAACTATTGGAGCAGATCTGCAAGGGGCAAGCCAAAACCAAGGAGTAGGTGAGCCAGATGCTCAACAGAAGAGGTTTCAAGCAACATTGCAGCTGGCGGCTGCCTTATTACAACAAATGCAGCAACAGCAAGGAAAGCCTCAAGCAGAGTAGCAGTGATTGGTGAAGTTAGACTTATTTCAAGCCTTTTTCATCCAGGTATGTATGTCCTAAACTGTCTTCTGTCTCTCTTTCTTCTGTTTTGTGGACACGGGTCAATGCTCTCATGATCTACAGGAAGCAAATATCTCATGAGTACATCCTCCACATCTCATTAAGGCCTGTAGCAGGAACCATTTCTGGATCCACACATTGCTGTGTTTACACGGGCTAAACATCGAAATATCGTTACATATCATTGCACCAACAACAAACAAACTTGAACATAACCACAATCTGAATTGCTTGTGGCTATATCCACACCTGGAGAATAAAGACTCCCTGACAGCTAAACAGACCTCACTTCCACAAACTCAATACTGGTTGCTATCTGAAAAAGGGTTTTGGTACTTGGCTCTCCCTAGATTGAGCAAGTGAGATAAGCATTGCACACCAAGAATCTATGCAAGCAAATACAACAGCCTCACCTCTCCCTTGCTTTGTAAGACTGGAAATGGGTAAGTTCCTTGGGAAGACTCCTCATGGTCCACATAGAAAATAGGTGAACCATTGGAAGTATCAACCAACTCTAGTGGCACTAGAGTCATTGAAGTGTTAGTGATCCTTCAATCACCATCAGCATTTATGATTGCTCTGGAAAAACAAGTTGCTAGTCTGGCTGCACAGGATGACAGGTATTGCTGGTCAATTTTTACTCTTACTAAACTAAGTCACAGTTCTCCATTGTAGTACACACAGTCTGACATCGGGCTCTGCATTGAAGGCTCTACATCCAAGTCTAAGACAGGTTTAACACACCTGGGTGCTGGTGTGAACAAATGATTCTTGAAAGAGGTGTTTGAGGGATCCGCCGGGTGCACTTAAAGAGTACCCATTGTTCTCCAATTATGAGCCTACGCACTTCCTTGTGCACAGAGTTACAGTTTTGGCAGTTTTGTGGCACCAGCAAGGTATTCTTGCTGTGTGCCTCCAGGTTTCATTCATTTGGTCCAATGCACTGTGTAGTGCAAGCAGTAAACCAAGAACTACATTCCAACACCTGTGGCACTCTTGTCGCTCTATGGGTATCCCTAGATCGCACTTACCTTCTGTTACCTTTCCAAGTTTTTCAATTTCTCCACAGATGCTGCTCAACCTCGTGAGCAAGGTCCCTCTGCTTCACCAACCTTGTGAGCAAGGTCCCTCTGTAACTCTGTTGTCTAGTGCCAATCATGGATGCTATCTTATAAGATAGGGGTGTGAACCCTCTTAACTATTCTTCCATTCTTGCAGTACGCCCACATGGATATCTCCCGTCATAGTCTGCTTCACAGATGCAGCAATTGAGAGGTCAATGATGGGGGGGAGGATTGATACACACTCTTCTACAATCTCTGGACAGACTTCAGGTGACACCTTGCAATGATGCCAGTTTGTCTACACATGGTAGCAGGTTCTTGACACAAATGACAAAACGCATCTGTCACATGTAATCCCTTCTGTTCAAGCAAGCTTGGAAGTGATTGCCAGTTATCAACATGTGCAGCACACCCTGGACAGGGAGAGACTATCTACTTTTAGGCACTACAGTCTGGGCTATTTTGTTGTTAGATTTCGTTTCCCAAGCTTAGGGCCATGAGGTTTAAAATCTAGTTTTTCATGTCAGTGATCAGCTTTATATCGTGAGTTGGTACAGAGAATTAGCAGCAGGTTTTCCTTGCATAAGGTGATGTGTGTGTATGTATTCTCTCCCAGTTGAACAATTCGTGATGATGAGTCTCTCTCCACCAATACATGATATGAAAGGCTGATGTCTTTCCAGTGATGGTTTGCACTCCACTCCACTCCACTCTGAAACGACATTTGCAGTGGTTCAATGACCACTATGCATTATTCCATCTATCTCAAGTGAAATCTGAGATACACTAAAGTTTTGAGATACTGATGCCACAAACCATTCCCAGGATTGCATGACATCAAACAAATCCTTGGTAATGTGCCAATGGCATTAGCATCACTAAATCTGTATAGTGGTCTTATCTTCTGTGGGGATATGTTGGACTGTACAGTCTGTTTGGCCTCATGACTTCTGCTTTGTTGCAGAGTCGAAGTATATTTCAAGGTTTACTTAGACCTTGGTTGAATTTCTTTTGTGGTGACAAAAGTGCATTGACTTGTGAGTCAAATGAGGTTTGATGTTGCAGGGCAGAATTTGAGGAATTCTGGAATCCCGTCTGGAGAGGGTTTACACTCTTGGTGCATGTAGGACATTTTTGTACCTAGATTGAAGATTGTACATTTAACCAAGCAATGATTTGTGTGTTGGGGCATTGTGTTACAATTAATGAGTTCTTTATAACAAAGGATTTTGTAAACTTAATCCATTTTCATAAATTGATCATTGATCATTCATTGCATTCTTTGAAAGGAAAGCAAATACACCTGAGTGAAGAAATTTGAAGTGAATGTCAACTGTACTGTGACTAAGCCTCTTGAATCTAAACTCCGAGAACTGGAGAATGTGTTGAAGTTTGAAAAGTTTGAATACCTACTACTGCCTCCTCTGGGAAGGTAGGTTCTAAGGAGTACATGTAGTATATCCATTTGCTCAAATAGGACCCACTGGCTACAATCTCTCAAGAGAGCCAATTGCTATTCTTCATGATAGATATGTTATGTGAATGTAGATGGTTAGTACATAGTTAGGACATGAACACAACCAAAAAAGTTAACCATAAACTACTATGTACTACTATTAGTAGTCACCAAGTGTCTTACCAACTTATCTATCTACATAGTAGTAACCACTTATATTCCCTACCTACTTACCTAGGTGGATTACACATGTAGTGTGAGAGAAAAGTAGGAGAGTTTACAGGATAGGTTACCCAAGGTGGAAGTTTGGTAACTTAGTTGTGGCTCGTCCATAATTGAGTCATCCTGGTTTTCCAATGGATGATGCATTGGTGTGTGTTGGGTCACCTGATCCACATCATATGCACTTCACAATCAAGAATCACAGGGTGCATCTAATCTTGGGATTGGGTGATAGCATTGCAAAACTTCATTGAGTCAACCTCTAAACCAATTGGATGTCTGTGGTGTTAGGAAGAAAGTTGTTAGTCATGCCATCTCCAACTAGTGTTAGTTCATTTAGGGGACCCATAGAAAGTAGAGGGGGAAACATCTCCTTTTATTGAGCAACTTAACAAATAAATGGGAGGGGGCATATTTTAACAGACAAATTCTTTCTTTGAGCTCAACATATCTTGATGGCACCACCCTAAGAAAAAATCATTTTCAATTCTCTCTTGCAAGAGAGTTCCTGTTTTGTCTATCCGTCTTAACGGCACACCAAATAGAAAGACCAACTTCAATAGTGGCTTTCCAAGCACTCAAGAAAACCTGGAGTGTGAGTAAAAGTTACCATTTCTACTAGCACATCCTTCAAACTAAAGAAAGAAAATAATAAATCTACAAAGGATATCTGAGGGTTGCCTCAAATAGGTGAACTCTCCAACATTGGGGCCAAAGCTTTGGTCCTCCTCTTGTCTAACCGAGGTGAAAGTTTCACCATAAAACACTTGTTGCAGTGTGAGAATAAAGTCAAGGGGAGCCTCTAGTGAGTCCAAACAATTTGAAAAGCTTCCCATGCAAAGCTTATGGCTTGTGATTCAAGAAGACAATGTTGTGGCATCTCAATGTGCTCTTTGCAAAGGTCATAGTGTGGGTCTTCACCCAACTTTGCTAACCGTGCCCCAATTGGCAAACCCTTGCATAGTGCAAGCCAAACCAGAGCCACCACCTACCTTGGTCTAGCTTTGTGCCAAATACATCTTATCAAGAAGCATCTAGCAGATTCATGAATCCTTGTTGGATGAAAAATTTCATCGATTAAGAGCTAGGGTCCTTCCTACAAAAACATAATTTGTAACCTTTTTGGGAAAAGTCTCCAGAGAAGGGTGTGACACCAAGACCATGGCTATCTTTGCCCTCCCATTCACATTCTCCCGGGTTCCATTGGAAGTGCTCAATGAGGCCTTCACTAGATAATCACAATTGGTCATCCAGCCAGGGAGAGAGATAATAAGGACTTGGGAGATTAAGCCTACTTTTAATTCTCCAACCATATACAAGCTCATAAAAAGTTCACAAACAAGTACAACTTGAGAAACACCTTTCATGTCATCTTTCATATCTCTCATGGTTTTGTTTGGCTTGTTGCTAGGATTATGGAGGAGCTTTTGAAACCAGACTTGCACTATTCTTGTGAGCTAGAACATACACAGTGGATATGCCCTATATGCGGTCCATACTATATAGTATGTGGTATGGATAGGACATGCATAGACAAAGTATATGTGATCACAGATATCCTATATTGTTGTGTTCATAATCACTTCCATTTGTTCACACGATCTATTATTCATCCATGTACTCAATTGCATTTATATATTCATTTACATTCATCCATATTCATCCCTATCCAATTACAATCATTCACATATCCATCTTCATCCAGGTATTCAATTATGTTTATCCACATGATCTATCTTCATCTTTTGATGATCTTCATCCATATTCAATCACATTCATCCACATCCTCTATGTGCATCCACAAATTCGTCTACATTCAATTACTCCATCTAGGTTCATCCACATAATTCAAGATTTATAACCATACCCTACTAGGGTACCAGTTATAACCGTACCCTACTAGGCTACCATATACACATACATTGTTTGAGGTGAGGTTTTAAGGGCTTTGGTGTGCGAATATTATAGTGACTATATTACTTATTAGAATTTTTTTTTTGAAGTTGGGGTTGATAGTTTTAAAAATAATTAATTGTTGAATTCACATGCACCCTAATATCAAGGGGCTGGCAAGCATACATCATTTTGAAGCTTGCCAGAAAACCATATCCAACATACACTATTTATTACAGGCAGGTCTTAAAAGTTCCATTAAATTCCCATTTCAAAGGCTGCCCGGTTTTTGAAATTAATTCCCAAGTGCAGACCATAAAAAAAGAATTATGGGTTGGAAGATTTTATTTAATTTTTTTTGAAATTTTTTGGGCTGCAGCCCATACTGCACTAGAGAACCTATACTTCAGTCTGTATAGAGTATAGAGGTGGGTGACTATCATTCTTGGTCACTGAGGTTGAGGTTGGTTAGAGTATGTAAAAGTAATGACTAGTGGGTTGTTAATAGGAGGGTAGGTAGTAAAAAATAGCAACTAAGGTGTTACACTGTGGTTGGTTAGGGAACTGGAATCTAATAGAAAACTGCCTTCTGTCCACCCTCCATCCATCTTCAAGGTGCACTGGTGGTGACCCTTGGTTCGCTTTGGCAAAAGTGAACCAGCACCCACCAATAGACCCATACAGGATGGATGGCGTGTGGACATGAAACTCTGCTCTGTTTGAGATCATTTCCCAGAGCTAACTGGAGTTATGTTACTATCTACATAACTACATCTGCATGCATATCTACCTACCTAGTAGTCACCAAGTGTTTCACCTACTTTCCGTCCTACACAAAGTGACGACCACTTGCATGCCCTGCATGCTTACCTTATGAAACTTACACTTGCATAGGTAGTTCTTGCTGCAATCTTTTGAAATTAAAAGCCAGTCCGGTGGAGAAGCAATAGAAGTTGACAAAACCTAACTATTGGAACCTTGGTAACTCAGTTGTGGTTCATCCACAACTGAGTCATATTAGGTTTCCAAGGGATGGTGGTGCACTGGGTGGTTTCTGCCAGTACCTTACCCTTCATGTTAGTAAGAGCATCCCCAGCACTGCTCAGTATGTGGCCCTGTAAAATGAATTTGGATGAAGAAAAGTCAAAACATGCTCGTTTGCCTCAGCGAAATGGTTCTGGCCCCACAACTTTGTAGAGCTTGCTAAGGCTGGTAAAAGGTACAGCAAAGCCTAACACATATTAGAGAAGAGTGTAATAAATATGATGTAACTGCAGCTCCCTGTTTCTCATAATGATTGGTCCATGTGGTTTGCTATTAGTAGTCTGTAACCTATTTGCAGTCCCAGTTTAGCACAATCTGCCTAGCTGACCCACCCAGGCATGCCAGCCAGAATCGGCCAAACTGGGCTCAGTCTTGAGTACATCATACATGTCATGGTGTTTTACCATCTTTCAATCATGAACCATGAGAAAAAATCAATTCTGCAAACGCCACACTGCACCATGCTGGTTCAGCATTGACTTGCTGATGCAGTCTCTTTAAGTTAGCAGATAGTGTTTTCACTGGTCAGTAAATTTGAAATGACGATGTACTGAAATTAACATGAGCCTCCAACCTCAACCAGAGAAAGCACTCTTCCCAAAAGTCCGGTTCATGTACAATAGCAAGTCTATAAGACCCTAGAGTCAGGTCAGATGATTTATCTGACATTGGAATTCTTCTTTGCATTTTCCATCTCCTGGTCCTCTTCTTCCTCCTCCTCAAGCCCTGGCACAATTCCTGTTGGAGCTCCCTGATCTGGCTGAACTTGTGTTATTTGTTCTTCCATTTGCTGGACATTCAAATACACGGCAAATTGTGCTTTCAGCAGTAGGAAGATTGCACCTGAGTAATGCTACAGAAACATAGTCCAGTGAACATTACAACTCTCACAAATAATCACAGCACTTCAATGCTCCATCCAGATTATATTCCTGGAGATTGCAGTTGGGTGCAAATGTCTTGGAAAGGACATTTGAGTGACTTTGACTCTAAAATTTTACTGGATGCATAGAACACACAATAAGCAGTTGAGATCAAGGTATGAGGTTTCTTCATTGCTGAGACTGCAGACAGAAATTTTGAGTGTTCTGCAGGCCATCACTACCACAATAATAGAAGTCAATAACCAACTTCAAAGAAAAGACAATGGCATTTGAAGTTGCCTCTATACAGTATCTCAATGTGGAAGGAAAATCAAGTTTGATCAAGGATTCATGAAGTTGAATACTACCTTTTGAACTGCAGTGTACATGGAATCTCTTTGAGGTTCCTGCTCAGCAACAACAGTTCTGCAAAGAAAATCCAACTTACCAATCATACATCTCAAGGTGCAGTCAAGGGTATCATGTCTGACAGAGACTTCTGCAGTTTGTGAAATGCTGTGGTTTGAGAGATACAGACATCAAGTGATCACCCTTGAACAAATCAAGTGCTCACTGTTGACCAAATCTTTTGCAAAATTCTACCAGCTTGTCCCTCTCAGTCTACAAAGTATACAGAAACTTCATTTGATAGTCTGAATTGAATGCACTATCCAAGATCTACACACAACAGACTCCTCACTCAACATTCAAGGCAAAAGTGTGAAAGAGTGTTTGTTGAACAACTTTCTTGAAGGAAACTCCAGCAAGAGTGCAAGCATATGCCCCCAACAACAAGGAATGCTTGACAAATCTGCCATCATTGTACCTGTTGTCCTCCAGTTCATAGAAGTGCTTGCTCATGAGTATTGCCTGCATCAAATGAGATGTCGGGAAGGTCAGCTGAATCCTCTGTTGCTTATGAAGTAGGATGCTGAAGAAGATGAGAAGGTAGATGGTTCTGTGCTAATACGAAGCATGCATAGCAGGATAATTAGTGCTGAGCTCCATCCTGTAGTAGACCCATCCACTTCCAAAAGAGTTGAGGAAGGATGGAGCTTAGGCAGACATGGGTCCCACCTGTTCAGAAATGATGCTACGGGCCTCTACAAGTTGGGCTTCAAGCTTCAATGCTCGATCACTAGAGTCGCTGAAAGTCTGTTCCTTCTTACCTTCTTGCAGCTGCACCATACACTCCTGAAAAAGAAAGGCAACAGCTGTACATTGAGCAACACGAATTGCCTTCAAATGGCAGAAGATGTTTTAGCACTGCAAACGCCTTATGATCATGCAGTTTGTGTATACTCTACAGCATTTATCACATTCTGAAGTCCTTGTTTTTGTGTCAACAAAATAGAAGAAACAAGGGGGGTAAAATTGGCATCTAATACCTTAATTGAAGCCATTTTTGCCCGGAGACTCTGCTCAATTTGGTCTCTGGCTATGTGAAAAGGTAGATCAAAGACATCCTGTCCAGTATTTGGCTATACTTATCAACATGTTGACGCCTACTACCTTCAAGATAATATGTCCAGCTGGAAATAAGAGTGCAAGAACTGATGCTACAATTTCCTCATGAAATATACACAACTTCATCTCTATCTCAAAAGGCATTTGCAAGCTCAACATTTCAGAGCACAGTGTAGAGGCCAGGGAATATTGTGAAGCTATTGCACATCTACATAAGCACTCAACTTAAGTCCTTACAGCAGCAATAGACCAGAAATATGGCTATCAAGCACTTGCAAGAAGGGAGTTTGACTTACAGTACACCCTCCCAGAAATGTGGATGGTGGTTCCAGATCAGAACCAGATCTAGATAGTACACTGGTATTCAGCAAGTCACGCATATCAACCTGCAATATCTTCAATTACTGTCTGGTGAGAAATCATGGTATTTTATGGATACAGAGTTGTCAAACACAATCCAACACTAAGCAATACTTGTGGCATCTGCACAGGGTTACCACTAAATTATGATACTTACAGAGATTCCTGTGCAGCCTTTGCAAATTGGAATGAAGATTGACTTGACAGTCATGCCATGACAACATGAAAACAGAAGCAGAGGATATCATTTGGTCACACTTTTGAGTATTTGGAGCAATGGATGTTCCCCTTTGCAACATGTATGTGAATAGTCAAGGTCTGACTAATTAGAGCACACCTGCATGGACCTTAGCAATGCTCGCAATTCTGCATTTTCAGCCACAAGCTCCTGCTTTTGTGCTTCGTAAGCATCAACCTGCCAAATGAAGAAAATTGATTTTTCATCACAAGCCCACATTACCAATGACATATTGCTTGTGTGAAACAAGGTGTGGCAGCAATAGGATGTGCAATAGAGGTCTACAGTTGAATGTGGTAATCGTGAGACAGGCATACTTGGAAGACAAATGTGTATTGGCCAATAGTATCAGCCTCCTTATTTACTTAGTCAAGGTTCACAAAAGCTATGACAAAAAAGGCAGGCTGTTAAGGTTTGTGAGCTTACAATCATCTTGTAGAGGTCCCCATCAGCTTTCTTTGTATTCCATGTCCCCCGTTGCCGACCCTCCTTCTGCTTTCATCATTGGCAAAATTCATTGAGTATTTAAATTTGCACTCTACATACTGCAGCATGACTGAACTGAGGTGCCCTAGCTGGATTGGTAATTCGTGTACATAAAAACAGCACTCGCATGATCTTCATTCTGGCTCAGCTAATAGCTTGTAAGAGGGTCATATGTATGTTTCCAAATCTGATTTAGCTTGAAGTAGTTGAGGGACCTGTGTTTGAAATGTGTTTGAAACTTACACTGCCTATTCTTATTAAACCAACTGCAAAGGATCTAAACTGAAAAATTGACAGACTCTAGGAAGTTTATTCTTGTACAAAACTCTGTAATCTCATATGAATAACTGCTGTGCCAATATTCTAAGTAAATGTATTGAGCAGACAGTCAGAAAGTAGCATTCTAAACATGTTTACAAATTTGCAAACCAGAAAAATGACCACTATAAGGTGTAGGTTCCTGCCTGAAGCAAGTTCATGATCTCAATGCCAGTCTTTGACTCTTTCTTCTCCATCAGCACTTGATTTAATCGCTCCTGTTACATGGAGAGTCATAATTACACAAAGCCTATCCACTGACTATGAGGAATACTGTCTAGTTACCAGTAGCCAGAGGACCATCCATTCAACAAAGCTACACAACAAACATTTAAGGTGTGACAAGCCATAAGGACTGGAGAACACACAAGAGCATGCCACGGGTTTGCCCTCGTGACACAGGTTTGGGTGAAACCAAATGCACAAGAATGGAATGGACTTCACCCTATAAATCATACCAAAGCATCATCCTTCAAGTAAGAAAAGAGAGACTCAGAGAGTGGTCAAAATGTACACTGAACCCTACCCATGTCAAACTGCACATATCCACCCAGAAGAAAAAAGAGCATCTTCACATGAAAACAAGATGAGGAGCTGCAACAAGAACATTGTGACAAAGTACCTGTAGCTTGACATACTCTTTCTCCTTTTTCTTCAACTCATGGGTCTGCTGTGCTCTCACTTGCTGTGAACAAGTTTATGCACACAGTTTTGTAAGCAGTCCTGTTTACTTAGTTTTCTTGGTGCACTGATAAACCAGTCCACTTGAGGAAAAACAGCAGGGAACCTCCCCTGTAGAAATGGGTATTGTTGGAACCACATATACCTACAAAACTGCAGACAAATCTCCGCAACAACAATTTGGTGGCAACATAACAATGAGTGCAGTCATAACCTTATGAGAGTTGCTCACAAAGTGTCAGACCATCACCTTCATCACAAATAGCAGTGATGAGCTGCCATGACTACCCACGGACTTCATTGGCTCCCAATGGTGGATGTAGATACATATGTATAACCTGCCCAAAATTTCAGCCAAACCATTCTAGGAAATCTGTGTCCTGAGGTTCTTTCACATTTCTGCACACAATGGGAAGACTCAGTCATGAAGTTGACTGGCACCCAAGAGACATGGTTAATAAAGATATGTTATTCCTGGAACCACAATCAGAAATGTTAGTTTCTCAACTTGATGAACATCTGTTAGTTCTCCAAGAGAGTAGAACATCTGAAGAAGCCTGAAACCCTTGTGCTGACACTCAAGTGACCTCATTCAAATACCTACAAGTATTTATGGTAACTACATCTGTGCAGAAGCTTGAGTGCCCACTACATATCCCTTGTCAGGGAAATTTTAAAAAATCCTGGGTTGACAGCAATGCAATTGTCAGAAGCTAGCATCCAGAATACCTGTTATATTCTTGTTCTTGAGATTGTCCATTCAGCATCACATGCAACAGTTATTAATCTGATCACTTACATAGATGGGTGAATTATGCTGGAGGTGTGTTCTAGAAAGGTGGCCTCATGCTGATGGTATAGCCTCCCAAGTCAGTACTGGTGGCATTCAATGCTTCAAAAACCAGTTGTTCATTCCAGGCATCAAAGGCTATGCTAGTAATACCTGTGTACCGATGACCATGCGTTGAAACTCGTCTCTCTCTTGCTGCAGTTTCTCTAACTGTGTCTTTAAAGCAGCTGTCATTTTCTGGTCCTGTTTCCACAATAGAAATGGAATCAGCACTGTCAATCACAATGCAGATGATACAAGGGGAACTGATAAACTTCAAGTGAATTTCTTTATTTGGAACATACAATACCAATCATCTGAATTGCAGTTTTGAACAAGAAGGTGATAATGCTATGGAGTCTGTTCATGGAGTGGAATGACCTTGCTTTCCAGAGCTTGCAACACACGCTCCTTGCCAAAAAGCTGCTCAGTCAACCTTTCCACCTTGTTTTCAAGCCGTGATATATCAGACATGAGCCTGCATTAAGTAATCACCTTTGTTAACCTAGCCATTGAATCTGCTCTGCATTTTCAAAGCCCTTGGTGGATATTCTTGAGAAGGTAGCAAAGGATAGGAACTACCTTCCTAGAGCTGCAAATGCAAAACCTAAGTATGAGGTGAGGACCACATTGGATCCTACCTTAGCCGCGTGTCATTTGCTGTCTCTCGATACTCAACATCTCGCTGTCGTTGCTGGAGCATTGCATATATGCAGTTGCATGTCCGCACAACTGATGCCTGCTCACAAAAAGGATTCAGCACTGTAAATGTGATTGCACAGTACTTACAGTAGCAGACCTCATCACAATGGCTCTGTTTCTATCTGTCACCACACTGCACAGGGCCTTGGATCTGTGGGCACAAGGATCCACTAGCCAATACATGACTGCAGAGCCTGCTTCAGCAATTCCTCACCTCATTAACCACTACCCCCTCTCTTCCACCCATTCCTGTTTTTTTTTTGTTATTCAAAAGGCTTAGCACCCACATAAACTTCTGATCTCTATTGGTGTCTATATCACATTGCAAAAGAACACCACGCGGACAACTTTCATCAATTGTTGAGCACATGATTGCTGTTGATGCTATCAATAGAGGAATCAAAGACCCTGCATCTGCTACAGCCAAACACTTAAATTGAAGAGAGTATATAGATTACAAGACTCACAGGATCAGCAGACAGCAGATTAAGAGCTGAAGGAAACCCAAATGTCACTAATGATTGATTGAGATACTTAATGCAATGATCAAGATTGTGTACATCTGCAAATACGTCTTCCCTGGACCACCAAACGAAGAATCAACCCATCAGCTTAATAACTGTCTGGAAGGATGACTGTTCAAGCAAAGTCAAAAGATTTTCTCCCACCCAGTCCAGTTTTCCTTGGAGCAGCACTTGCTTCTGTGTCTTCATAATGTCATGACTTCCAAAATTCACCTCTGTGCCAGAATTCCTACACTGTTCCAAGAGACATTTCTAAAGAAAAACCACAGTACAAACCGTGATTCCAACATATCCTTATCTTGACAGGAGATCAGTTGTCTTACTGGGTTGTGTAGGCAGTCTCATAAGCACCCTGCAAAAGAGCCAGAAAATTGAAAGCACCACCAACTTATTTGTGAAAGTTATAATTGTTCTGCTTGAAGGAAAAAGGTCAAAAAGTCTTCAAGAGTGATTTTAAGTTCTAGAAATAGATCAGAGGAAAGAGTAGAATGTCATTATGCATGTTGACAGTAAATCATTCAAGTGCTGAGCTTCAAGAGAAACTATAAATTAGCATTGGGAATTCATGACAACAACACCACCAACTCCTAAGACACTCACACGTAAAATTTGTTCTTCAAATTGATGTGCATTAAAATCAGTAGACATTCTAGTGCAGATGCAGAATAACATTTGAATGCTGACATCAAATGCTGGTGGTGCACATCATGTTGGAGGGCAGCTCAAATACACTTTTGTGTGAATGATTTTGTCAAAAAAGACAAAGCCCAATATTGGCAATCTTGACCAACACACCAATGAGCCCCATCTTCCTCCATTGAACACTTGCTTGATGATAAGCTTACTGCAAGTGTTCACTGGAGGAACAGGGGACTGACCCTTCTTGTTGTCCCCTCCCTCCCTCTTCTTACACTATAAAACCGTGATCACAGTGAGGTTATTGTGCAGAGAAAAAACTTACCAAGTACACACCATTTCCATCACTAGTTCCCATTGTTGCTCCGCAGGGTATGGACCGTCAGGAGCTTTCTTCAGACACCAAAGATCTTGATGTATGTAGCTGACTCTTCTATTCATCTGACTGCAGCAGCAATACGCAGAGAAAAACCAAGGTTAGAAAACGACGATGCAATAGGAAAAGCCACCGATAATAATGCTATATAAAAAACTATTGCTTTAAAATAAGAAAGGAGCAAAAAGAGACAACAGAAACGCAGCAGCAGCTCATGTCTGAAAACACAAACTACAGTTTCCGGTTCTTCCCGTGATGATGATCATCATCATCCGCCAGCAGCAGCGGTTATTACTAAAATTTGAACGTAAAAGGCTCATGCGAAGAAAGAAAACCTTACATACGAGGATGACGAGAAAGCCGATAGGCCTGCAAAGGATCCTGTTATAGCACAAATTGTGGGGAGACTAATTTGCATACTCCGTTCTCATGCCAGAGAAACAGAAGAGAAAAAAGGCGGTGATTGCACACTTTCTCGCTGGACATCTACCTCCAGCCTAATGATCCCGATCATGGCATATCTGTCTCTGTCTCTCTCCAGGCACGGAAAGCTCCCAAAACAAGGCACGAAAACCGTCTATTGAATTACAAGCAACGCTATCACTTGTATCAGAGCTCCTTCCAGAAGTTCATTGTAATCCTTTTTGGAAGTTGATTTTTTTTCTCCAGCAAGTTATTTTATTATCATGTGGCAAGGGCAAACGTCTGTCTGGACTCAATCTTTCTTCATTTCTTCATTTCTTTCCGAGCGCTACCACTGACTGACATTCAATGAAATGATGGTAATATTGATCAAAAGCGTGGAGGAATAAAAATGCACACACACCGGCGGCTTACTTACTTACCAGGAATATAGAAGAAACAGCAGAGAGCGCTGCGAGCATCCTCGACAGACAGACAGACAGAAGAAGACACGAAGGTGGCGTTGCGGAGTGCGGAGCTGCTGCCGCTGCAGAAGAAGAGAGTTTCGAAAGCGCAGGCGCGAAAGCAGAAAATGGCAACGACCCGCTCGCTCGCTCGCTCGCTCACTGCACGAGAGAGAGACCACGTATCCACATCCCAATCCAGATGCGAATCCAGATGTCGTCCCAATATATTAGTTTCATCCTACTGCAAACGCAGCATCCACATTCCAATCCAGATGTGGTCCCAAATGTATAGGTAGTTCCCTATTATGAAAGCAGCCTCCACGTCCCAATCCATATGTGGTCACAATATATAGGTAGTTCCCTTACTATGAAAGCAGCCTCCACATCCCAATCCAGATGTCATCCTAAAGAAAGTTTCCTACTTCAAAAGCATCATCCACATCCCAATCCAGATGCCATCCCAAGATAGTTTCCTACTTCATTTTCTTGTTTTATAGCTTAGTGTAGTGTGCAAGTATGCAAGTGAGATGCATGTTTCATCAACATAATCTATCACTATATTCAATTTCTCCTATGATCTCCATTGCTCATGGGGAATGAAGGCAAAGGGAGAAACAAATTGATCAAATGCATTGAGTCAGAGGATGAGAGCTAGAGACGATGAGGATCACAAAAGAGTTTGTAAGAGTTGGTTTGTGATGGCATTCATTCTCCTTTTCAAGTTTAGTATATACTCAAAGAAATTCAACAACTTTTTGAATTAGAGAGAGAAACAGTTGTTGAAGGAAGTGAGTATTTATTTGTATATACACATTCTGAGTGAGATTATGTTCTCATGTCAACCTCAAGGATGAGTTGTTGACAGTAAATCTTGGAGGAAAGAAAATCTTCTACCTAGAGTTTACAAGGGGAATTTTTTTTTGCTTGTCAAAACTTGTAGGATATGGGAATTAGAAAGGACACGTGTATTGTGAAATGTGTGATATTTACGTGGTGCCAAGGGTGGAAAATGTGATCAAAAGTTGTAAAATGTTGGGTTGAGATGTCATGAAGAAAACCAAAATAGTTCTAGAGAATAGATTCAGAGTGATTTAATCCAAACATGAATTTGTAGGATTCTAAGTTTGCATTGATTTGTTGTTTTGTTTGGGTTTCCCACCAATTCATGTGTGGTAGGAAACAATGTTAATATGATATCCTTTGTTGTGCAAATATAAAACCATAAAATTTGCATGCATTGTGAAGCCCATTTTTTGGTTACACAATTTCCTCTTGTGTCCACATGTTTGGTTTAGGTTTCAACAAATTGTAAGGAACACATTTCAATCATAAATATTCAAAGAGGTCCAATGTGTTAAATGTCATTCTATTTACAATGCAAGTTTGGGTATGATGGTAGTGGTGCCTTTTAGTGATCATAAAAGAGTGTCAATGCTAGAAGTAGGTCTAAAGGTGCATTCACACTTTGATGTTAAGTCATTGTTAAATGAAAATTTAGATGGCATCCTAAGTGGCACCCAATGTTAAATGAATACTAGCTTAACATAAAATTTTCATGGCAACTAGGTTTAAGTCCTAAATGGCTAGCATGGTGTTACGAGACTCTACCCTAGGGTCCCTAACACCAAATGTGAATGCACCTTAACTATAACTTCAAGCAACAAGCTAATACTATTACACCCAAAATGTGGTTCAAAATTCAAAGCAACAACCAACATTGATAACAATCAATTTTATTTCTTTCTTTTTCTTTTTCATTTTTTGAAAATTTCAAATTTTGGGAAAATTTCCCTTAAATTTTAGCAAAACTAATGGGATTTGCAATAGGACTTCCAACTGCCAATTTATTTGTCAAAAAACAACAAATGTTCTAAAGGGAAAGAATTTTAAATGTTTTAGGGGAAACATCAGTAATAATCATCTCCAAGCCAATAATTGAAGGTACATATGATCATAATCTTAATTGCATTACAAAAATGGAATCCATGCAAGTGAGATAATTTTCATCAATAAAAGTAATTAAGATCATTTTTACTTTGTGACAATTTATGAATAGAATTACATGTACTGTGTAAAGTAAAAACATTTGAAAACCATTCTTTTTCAAAAATAAAATAAAAATTAGTGGATAACCTATAGGTAGTCCATAGTTTCAAAGGTAACTTAATTATTATCAAAATTATTAAATAAAGGTGATCTCAAGGCATTTTGTTTGGTTGATTTTCAAAACATTTTGGGGAAATTAAATGTATGTAAGAAACCAATTGATAACAAGGTTATGAAAATGTGTCCAAGGGGGACTTTTGAATAGGCTAAATTTAAATTGATTGGGATAGAATGAATAGTTGTGAATAGGATTATGACCCTATGAATATGGTTGAATTTGTTATTCCAATTGAATGAAATGTGTAATTATTTAACTATTTGTTGAATCTCCTTGCAATAGTAACAAATGCAACAAAGTGGTGTAGTTTTGGTAGAATAAGTGTATGAAATAGGTGGTGGATAGGTAGATGAAACTATAGTTTCATAGCAAGGTAAGTAAACAAGGTTGTTTGACACATTCATATTCAATTGTCCATAGTTGCACTTGAGTTTATGCACTTCAATGTTATAATGTCTAATTCATACTAGAAACATTACCCCATTACATGTAATATTTGAAGTTGTGACTTTTTTTTTTTAGTTCCCTTGAGTTTTGAATCTTTTTTTTTGTTGTTGCTAAAGATTGCATTCAATTTTAGTTCTAGAATTATAAGAATGGTAGATTTACATATCAATAGAGTTATTTGTTTATATTTTTTCTATGTTTGTGATAAGTATATCAATGGTAGAATTAGAACATAATGTTTATCTCAATAACTTATCGGGTGCTTTAATATTAATAATTTTTATATATGAGGTATTGTGGAAGATTGATAGTTCTTTGAATTCATGATTGTTAATATTTTAAAATATGGTAAGAGTGTTGGCAATTAAAAATTCACAAGTCAAACTTCCTAATATCCAATAGAAACTATGATTATAAACACAAATGAAAATTACCTTTCCCATATGTATTTTGTTCACTTTTATTGCAATTGATGATTATATGTAATTTTATCATTCTCCATTTTCATTCATTTTGTTAACTATCATTTCTTATTTGTTATCAAGTTGGTAATCTTGTAATATTGTACAAATGTATGATGAAATGTTAAATATTAGGTTCACAATTAGTTTTTCTTTAAACTATCAATTCAATAGTTACCAAATACATCTATTATTTGTTGATCATAATGCAATTTTCTATCAAAGATTAATTGGGAATGAACATAAGTTTGTCATTGAAAATATATTGCGTAGTCATTTAATTTTTTGTAATTTGCTAAGACAAAAGACAATTTATAATTAATCAATTTTGACAATTTTTACATTGTAATTTTGAAAATGACAAGCTTGTAAATAATAGCAACATTAGAGCAATGGTTAGTCCTAAACCATCAACATGAAAGGTTGTCAATTTCAACAAAAAGAGCAAAAAAATAAGTGTAATTATGTATGTGAAGTCAAAATAAAATTAAAGATACAAACTTAAATTACCACAAAAAAAAAATTACAAATACTATAATCCTTAAATGATATATAATTATTGTATTTAGATTCTTAAGCTTTGGCACAAAAATTTTGAATTTATGGAAACTTCAACATACACAATATTATCAACAAAGGACACAAAATCGTAACAAGTCCCAATGTATGTTGGACACTTGGTCCCATTTAAACCTAGGTTTGAATATGACTAAATTAGACAAAGTTTAATTATACTAATTTTCAACATTTTGGGTAGTTAGTTTTTTTAAAAATTTGGAAAATTTGAAAATAATTTAATTAATACCAAATTTGTTTAAAGGAATAACACCATAAGAAATTGGAACAAACAATGGAGGAAAATGTGGAAACATTAAAATTATCCATAAAGTAATTTTGTCTTCACCTTGTATTTGGGCATCCTTTCACCACCTATCCCCTCTTTCAATGGTATCTACAAAGTAAGGACATTTTATTAAATTTTAGTATGAAATGTTGAAATTCAGCGTTTAATGCATAAGGTTCGAGATTAATTATAGTAGTTGTACATGTAAAAATAATGAAAATTTATCACTAGAAGAAAAACCTTTATTTACAACTGGTGTTTATGACCGTTTTTTAGTCGAAAAAGACATTTTACAACTAACTGTCTAATAGTCGCCTAAGACAAGTTGCAGACGACAAATAGTCGCAAAACATTACATCAGGATGACGTCATCAAATGGTAGATGAAGCCTACATTTAATATATATTGTTTCATCCGATGGGGCCAGTATATACATAATGTATACAAGGCATCATTTTGCGACTATAAATTGCAACTATTTTGATGGATCCAAACTCCAACCATGTGGAGACACATGTTAACTCTTGAAATACTTTCGATTAACTAATGGGTTGTTGCCACATGACATGGTTTCTAATATTTGGGAAACCAAATTGTGATATTGGATGATCTAAAAATTTTAAAATCTTATGGCTAAGAAATGGCCACGTCTTTTGTGTTTGGCTAATCAAAATGTGCCACATGTCTCATTATGAGCATCATGACATTTGAATATTTATTTAAAAACCCTAGATATATCCCATTCATCAAATGTCAAGAATGAGGATCTTGACACGTGTCGCATTATTATTTGAATGGAAATTTCAAATTTGCCACATCTTTTAAAGATCAAATAACAGAAACTTGCCACATGGCGATGTTAAATAATTTGGAAAATATTTTTATTGAAAAGGAATAATGGACCCTAGTTTAACATTATGAATTGAGGTTAGCATTTTAGGGTTTAATTAACAATGTTCTATGGTTAGGGTTAC
>Ga0116231_10002517_pt1 | contig 38361 bp, 25 predicted proteins | sample S1TSphgellanicum_2_FD_89695 | JGI IMG/M metagenome (GOLD analysis project Ga0116231, IMG submission 89695) | Host-associated microbial communities from peat moss isolated from Minnesota, USA - S1T2_Fd - Sphagnum magellanicum MG | ecosystem: Host-associated > Plants > Peat moss > Unclassified...
ATTTTTTTTTTTTTAGGTTTATTTTTATTTTTTTTTTTTTTTTTTTCTTTTTTTGCTTTAATGTTTTTTTGTTTTTTTTTTTTTTGGGTTATTTTTTGTTATTTTAACTTTAACTACACAATGGATCTTTTTTCTAGCTTTTTTATCTTTTTCATTTTCATTTTTCATTATGTTTTTCTTCCTTGGTGCTCTTTTTTTTGGAATGGGAACCACTTTAGGAATCTTTTGTAAAGCTAACTCCCTTCTCACTTGTGAAAATTGCCCTTGAACCCTTCACTTTCTATCTCATCTTCCGATGCAACTTTATATTGTGCACTTTGAAGGCTAAAAATGCACTCCTAGCAACCACCTTGCGAGAATTCACAAAACTAGCCATGCGAACTCTGAAAATGGTCAAAAATCTATGCTTTCAACAATGTCTTCAATTCATAACATGTCTTCCATTTTCATAGAATTTGAGCTACAAGGGTTAAAAGAAAACAATGGAAAAGAGCAAAAAACAAAAAAATACAACCTTGGATCATAGTTTACACTTTGGTTCTCCAAACCATGAATGATACTTTAAGCTTTTTTTTTTTTTTTTTCCAAACCAATTGGTTTTCCCTCCAAAATGATCACATATAAGTTAAATCACAACATGATTTGTCTTGGTTTTGGACTTTTGTTTAAAGGCCTTGGGACCAATTCAAAGCTCTTGACCAATAAGAATGTTCAATTTCATTGGAACCTACTCATTGGACCCTTGTCTCAAGTGGCCCTTAGTATGAAGCAAATCATAATTACCAACCACCATAAAAAACACCATGATTTTTTGTATGCTCGAACAATTTCAAGACTTCTATAAATTACCCTTTCACATTGTCAAGTTGAAATATGGAAAGACATATTTTCATAAGTACTACGAATTTTTCCATATCTTTGAATGGGGAGGTCATGATATATGGAAAGAAAAAGAATAATTATGCTAAGAAAAATATTGATCATTAAACAAAATTTTTTGTTTTTCTTTATAAAATTCAAAAAACATTTTGATCAAATAGCAAAATTCAACATGAGATCATTGAATTCTATTATGATTTGCATTTAATGCAACTATGATAACAACCTTCCTTTGGTTGTCCATTTCAAGATTTACGTGGGAATCACATACATGATGAACTTTTTTTAGCACTTGTGAAGGTGCAAAAAAACGTTTGATCTTGACTATGGCACCCAATGTAAATTAATTAAACAATTTAATGTTCACCTCTCATTTCGACCTATTTTGGACCCTAATGAACAATTTCATCCCATGTTTGGGGTAATTTATGAATAACTTTATAATGTGTTATTAGGATCACTACAAGAATTCATGGGTTTTCAAGTGATCCGACTTGATTGCCATGTTCATTTTGACTAAAAGTTTGGTCAATTTGACTAAAAGCCCCTAAGGGTTGAAAGGACATATCTCTTTTGATTGGTCCATTTGATTAAAATGATTTTTTTGACTATTTCATCAATATGACATTTAATCAAATATGACCCAAAAAATGAACCTTTTTAGTCAAAATGGACATGGGTGTAATCAAATGAGACACATTGTCAATTAATACTTGTAGTCAAATAAGAAAAATGTGCACACCTCTAATCAAAAAGGACAAAAGTGTAGTCAAATGAAACATGGAGCCAAATAGGACATATGCATGTATAACCACAAATTTTGGAAAACAAAATACTACATAAGTGTTTGTAAGTTAGAAGTAGGTCACACAAATAGGTAATTAAAAGGTAGGAAATTAAAGTAAGGTAGGTAGGTAGGTAAATAAATAATAGGCCCATATTAGTATAAGTACGCCTATGTGAACCTAGGTTATCCTAGGTGAACATATGCTAACCTAGGTAGGCCTTGGTTTGCATAGATTTGGTAGCTAAATAATGTAAGGGTCATATGATGTAAGCTATGTAGGGCCAATAAATGTTTAGTTATTTAGGGTTTATCTAAGCTTACATAGCCCTTACATAGGCCTCCATAACCTACACTTAAACTTACATAACCCTTACATAAGGCCACATAGTCCTTACATAACCCTTATAATATAGGCCTACCCCTATGTATGCCTAGGTAGCCCTTAGCTACATACATAACCATGCCTTAATTAGCCCCTATATAGGCCCCTATGTAAGCATAGTTAGGTACCCTCTACATAGACTTTACCTAGGCTTACATAGTGGGTGAAAGCATGCTACAATGTCCCCTTTTAGGTGTCACACTTGTAGTTTTTCCTACATCTCTTCAAGACTTTAATGCAAAACGTAATTTTTTAGAATATATATTTAAAAAGGGACTCACATATATAATGCTAATAAAATAGTAATCCAAAAATGTAAAAAACACATCAACATGATAAATATTCATTGAATAAGGTATTTTTAAAGTTTGACAACAAATTTTGTAACACTTGCAAAACTCATACATAGGGACTTTTATCTTGCAATGCACTACTCATATTTGCATTACACAACAAGGAATGTCAAGATGTGACAAGTGTTGGAATCAATTAATATTGAAGATGATATTTTGTCATTAGTAAATATCTTATCATTGTTTTAGCACTACAAACTACCAGCTAGGTCAAAATGCCATCATATCTTTCCTTCTAATAACAATTTCATATGTTTGAAAGTTTGTGATCAACAGCAAACAAAATTGTAAATTGATTTTCAAGAACATTAAGATTGTGGGTGATGATGCTCCCAGCAAAACATGGCACATGGTTTTCACCACTAAAGGTTTTGCCCTTGTTGAAATATAATTATATCATTTGTCTACAAAACAACATTCTATTAATGAATCCTTATTTCATTTTTGTAGTTCAATCAAGAGATTTTCTGAACTTTCCTGATGTTTTGAATTTGAGAACCAAACTCATTGATTATGTACATGTTGCTTTGAAAACCATCTAATTGAATTTCTTGTTAGAGGATGGTTAGTTTGCCTGGTTTGTTGGTGAGATCCATAATTGTTCACATTGTTGATAGGCTTTATTTCTTTGTTTGCAACAAGTAAGGTCCTTACAAAAAAGGTTAATTTATTGGTGTAATGCCATTTGCTACTAATGCCATTGGCAAGCCCCAAAAGTTGCAGTTATACTCCATAGCCAAATAGTGTTCCAAGCAATTTTGGGGATTACAAGATTCTAAGCTTAACCCTAAGCCCTTTTCTCTACAATTGTTGCAAATTTGTCACATACATCCAATGTGAGTAGGTGACTTGTGGAATTATAACTAAATTTTTTAAAGGTTTTCTTAGGTTGTTGGGCATTAGTTTTTAGTAGGTGTGTCGTGGAGGTGTTTTTATTTGTTCTGAACATTGGAGAATGTTCACTAATGTGAACAATGTTTGGTAAATAGGTGTCCTTGTGTGTGAAAAGACTTGTTTAGACCAGTGACAAGGGCGAGGTGGTCAAGGGTGTTTGCTCAAACTTCCTTTGTAATGAACTTGCATTTCTTAACCTCCCAATTGACTAACCATCTAGCTTCTGGCCATTTTCAATCCTTACAGTAATAAATGCTTGTTTAAATTGTTAAGATTGGTTATCCCTTATTTCTAACATTGAGGGTGTTGGTGTTGGTGTCAAGGTTATGATGACTAGTTTGAGTCCCTTCAAGAATGTATGTTATGAACTCCCATTCCTTTGTACAATTTTTAACAAAGTGTTTTTGGATACTTGAAAGCTTAAAGGTTTGTATTTTTCTCAATGTATGTCCCATTATAAAACTGATTCCTAAATAATGTAATATTAGGTTCTATGTTTGCCCAAAGACTTTAAAGGTGAGTCAAACCTCAACAATTTTCAAGAAGGATTTGTATGGAGGCTACTAGTAGAATTTTTTTCATGGGGCATAGTTTTTTGTGTGGCTAATTGAATATTTAAGTGATTTGAAAATGACAATCATAGGGCCCATTGGCAAAGAAATGTTAATGCCCACTAATCCAAATGTCACCATCATCATGGTAATAGTTTTGCTTAATCTATATTGTTTAGTTTCTTTCAATTCATGAACTCTAAAGTTTTGGTTTCCTTTGTTGCCTTGAAACAATAGTGGTGAACATATAAAGTTGTTTGGGCTTTTGATTTTCCTAATGTTGATGCAGTTTATTTCTCATTTTGTTATATGATAGCAACTTGCTACTGGCACAAAAATTGCTTCAGCTTCTTGTGGCACATGTTTTTTGAGAAGCATGACAATTACAAGGTAAACATTGTGTCCCGTAATGATGTTCAAAACATCATGAATTCAATTGAACTAAGCAAAGAATAATTGATGTGGGAATCTTGCATGGGTGCCATTGTTTATTCATTGTTTATATTATAGACCTAGCTAGAAGTTATATTAACTACACTAAAATTATTTCATCTACTAACAATGTGCATCATCTCCATGTTATAGAGCATAAAATTCAGCAATAACATGTGTGGTGTGCATGTTTGCATTTTTTGGTTTTTCTTGGGGGTGCCAACTAACAACTTACTTTACCATGAGGTACAATACCATTGATTACTTGAGGCCTAGGAACTATCTTTGGTTTCAAAATTGAGGAATGTAAATTTATTTCTTCTAGTGTGGGCTCAATGTTTAATGGCATGAGCCTGGAGTTCTAAGACCATATGCAACAGTAAATATTTCAATTGCTAGTTCAACTTATTGTGTTTCAGGGAGGATTATAAAATATAAGGTAGTGTTGTGTAAATCAATATTAATAAATAATATTCTATTCATGGTTTGTTATTAAGGATATAATGATTAGTTTTTTCATTAAACAAAATCCTACTCCCACAAGAGGATGGATATAAGTGCATGGTTCAAGTTTTGATTTATGATTGTCGTAAACTGTGAAGCAATAATGACCTAAAAAATTGCCTTAATTTGTGACTTTGAGTGGATTTTAGGAGTTTAGAATATGCCGACAAATCACCTTGATAATTTCTATCTGGATTTTGTTGTGAATCATGAACAAAAAATGGGGGGTTTTAGTGAAAGCAAGTTCTAGATGTAATACAAAAAAATTAGAATAAACAAATGTGAGAATTATTATATTCTACTTCAAACTACAATATACTATAATTATTCTAGAAGGAAAATAAAGCAAAAGATAAAGAAATAAAAAATAAAAATAAGACACAATAAATTTCTCGACCTTCACACATTCTCTTGCATCATTCCTTATTTCTTCATATAAGATATCTCTCCCTCATTCATTCAAGAATTTTCCATACAAAAATGATGGGAAATCCATCTCTTAATCCTTTTCTTCCATAAAGCACGTGCAAGGTTCATATTCCACCCACAAAAGTAAGCCCAAGTTCACCTAATCCTTACACAAATCCCTTTTAATTGATTAGTAAATAATTACCAATCACCCATTTCCATAGTGGGCTAATTAACCTAATGACTTCATTCTCAAGATAAATTAAAAAATGATTAGTAATCTACTACTATGTAGTTACTAGGAGGCCCTTAGGACTACATGGTTTAGGTAAATTTTCTACCCTTAACAAAGGCTATCATTAATTAACATCTTTTAATTCAATTGAAATCATTAAAAGTTAAATCTTCATCTTTGGCAAAAAGATCACAATAGAGCCAATATAACTCTTGTTGGACAAATTTGATGGATTGCACAAAGTCATAAACACCCATCTCAACTTTGTGCACTTTTGATCAATGCAACATGGACACATTCAAACATAGCAAGGATATAAGGGAATTGGTGAATGAACTTGATGTCACATAAAACATTTAGGTTCTTCAAAGCAACCTCATTCTTGGAACTTTTGGCATGCATCTTCATAAATAAGAGGGCGCTATTTTGCATACACGTGTTTTGTTGGATAAAACATTGAGATTTAATGGGTTTTGAAAAATTTGACCAATTTTTTGCCTTTGCTATTGATCAAGTCAACAAGCTTTTGGAATTCTAGAAACTTCTTGGGACTATCCATGAAAAAAAACATACAATGCTTGTAATAAACTTTCTATTTTTTCACCAAATCAATTCCAACAAAGTGACCACTGCTGAATTTGTTTAGACACACAAAAATGAACCTTAATGAAAAAGGCAACAACCTTATCTTTAAATTATAGTGTGATATTAATGTAATGACCTTGGAACATGTTACTACCCTCACACCTCATGCTAACTAGCTTGGCTCCCAAATTTTCCAACCTTAATCCACCAAAATCCAAGAAAACCTTAAGCATCAAAGCAAAATTATTATCAAATGTTACAAAGACACAGATTATTTCAACCCACTAGATGATTAGAATCCTCTTCCAAGCTTACACCACATATAATTGGATTAACAACCATCAAATATTGTTAATGATTGTCATTTCATTTACAAAAATGCTAATGAAGGTAATAGCTACAAATTCAATTTTTGTGTCATCCAACAACATGTTGTGCATGACCTTGGCCATGTTTTAACTTTAACCATGCCCCCTCTTGAAAAATGTGTTTAAACCTTCCTTTTAGGCATATTCACAATCAAGGTACCCAAAAGGACGATTTAACATAAAAGGATTGCAAAGGACTATTTTGGATTTTTATTACATTTACTATTTCATGATTATAGTGGATTAGTATATGACTATAATTAGAATGATGTCTTGTTAATCTAATAAAAAAAATCCAAGAATATATTGGATATAATATAGATGTCCTTTTGAGTCCCTTTAAATAATTTGAGTATTTGTTTTAATTGTAATTTTCATCGTAAAGGAATCAAAAGGAATGTATTAAACAATGCAATTGACTTTAATTTTCTTTCATGGATAAGTAATGCATATATCTATGTTTGGCAATGTTCATATACTGCATTTGATTAAATAATATACAACATAAGAATTTTGAAAGCTACAAAATCCATTTTGAAAAGGCAAAAGGGAAAATGATTCCTTTTTTTTAGCCATTTGGTTGATTTTTTTTGTATTCATAAGGCTTAGAAGTTGTGGCCCCAAATGTTGACAAAATGTGTAGGAAATTTTCAAAAAAAAAACATGTTAAGTTATATATAAAAACTTATCTACTCATTTTTTGCATTTTTATTTTTTTACCAAAATATTTATGCATAATTACATATGCATATGAAAAATCATTGACACATGGAAATTACCATAATTTGAATTATCCAATGTTTTTCACTTAAATTTATTTCATATACATTTTATATTTAGAAGATAGCAAAAACAAAGTCCTTGAGTCCAATGTCTAAAAAGGGGTACCTTGATTGTGAATATACCCTTCTAGTATTCTTAACTTTCAACATTTGCAATAAGGCTTTGAATCCTTCAAAATTGTTCATGGGATGATTGTGAGCAAATATGTGATTAGCATAACACATTACACATATTTCTAGTTGTGGTCAAAGGTGACATTACACATGAAATGTAGGTCTAGGACAAATAACTTGTCACCAAAATTTTGTTGTTAAGAGTGCTAAACTTTTCATTTTTGGAATGCACTGAGATTTTGCTCATAAAATATTTTTGCATCAATATTGGGAATGGAAGCTTTGCATTTTTGGTGGCCAACATGCTTGAGAACCAATAACTTCTTTTTCTTTTCCACAAATGTGCAAATCATGCATTTCATCCAATGCATTTGGCCATTATCATAGACAACAAACTAAACCCACAAAAGGTGACCAGTCCATGCATTTTCAAACTTTCTAAAACTTTCATAATTTTAAAAAAAAATTTAGAACTCTATAGGATAGATCTTTAGGAGATTTAAATTTGTTGAGATGATGGGTGGGCTATTATTAAATGTTGGTGGCAAGGAAGATGATGGCCCAATTTCATTTTGAAGGGCAAAAATAAAGGGTTGAGAGGTTTGTACTTAAAGTTCTTAGAAATTTGTAAAGGTGTTATGGTGTTTCCAGTGATTAGGGTGTGAAATTCAAGATGAAAGCACTAAGCAGGGAATAGGACTTAGAAAGATTGTTATAAGACTTAAGTGTTAAAAATCTTGTAGCAAAAGCTTACATAATACACAAAAATTTATAGTAAGAAACTAAAGTTGAAAACCTTAAATTTTGAAATCCAAACCTTAAAAAGATAAGAATTAGTCAAAATTTTGAAAAGATTAAGCTAAAATAATGGGCATGCCATCAATTGTGTAAGAATTAGGATTCAAAAAACTTAGAATTTGAACCTCAAATTGAAACCCTAATTCTTAATTCACAAATATGCAACAAATAAATTTCATTCTAGTTGTGATTAAGTTGCAAAAGATGAGTGAGCATTGACTCCCGAGTAATGAACATTGAAAGCTTGAGTGATGAATTTCAACAATTGATCTTTGGTTCCCAAAAACATAAATGTAGAACTTTAAAAAAAATTTAATGAAATTGGAAAGGGTAATACTACATTACCATACTTAGACTTAATGAAAGATAATGGAGTTTGGACATTGAAAGCATGTTGAAATCTAAAGCAATGGAATTTTGAGTTGCAACTTGCATAACAAACAACAAGATAAATTCCTAGGGGTTATCAAAGCTCTATATACCAAGGATCCATTTTCAATTCACTTGCAATTATAGTACAACTAACTGATTTTCTAACGTGACAATTTATTTATTAATACATCGTATTTCTAGGAGGATAGTTGCACATTAGTTGTAATACCCAAAGGATAGTTGCACAATAGTTATATATGAGTTGTTTTTGAATTCTAGTTGTAGGGTAATGTGGTTTTGACGGACACAATTTTTCATAGGGTGGTGCCATTTGGCAACATGAAGTTTATGTGAATTAGCCTTAATTTTAACCCTAATTTTAAAGCATGACTGTTGGGTGCAAGCAAGGTAAAATAGATAGCTCATTACTCTATGTCAAAAAAATTACAAGTAGTTATGAAAATTTTTGAATGTATTGAAAATAAAAATCTTATATTGTACAATAATTAACATGATGATAATCTTCCATTTTATATTTAAAATTATGAAAAACCTTATCTTGAAAGTAGAATTTTAAAAAATGTTTCTACTTGCATAAGGTGTTTGATTTTACAAAATGGGCTACATGTAGATGAAATATTGATTTAAAAGATATTTATGTGTCGCTAAATTATGCATGATATAATCATAACATTTCAAAATTTTGATATGAAGTAGGTTTAAACACCATTTTGACCTAGTTAGTTTCAAACATACTTTCAACTTATTTTTATGATACCAAAGTTGTTCAAACTTTATATCCAATTTCCCATAAACGAAATCTAGTGACCTATGTTTTCATATTTATACTTCAAAATATTTCGAATCTACTCTCTTGTGTCCATGTCACAAAATATTTCATTTTAAAATTAGATTTTGGGCGAACTATTGTTTTTGTTGACACTTTATTGGTGGTACCTCAAGTGCATCACCTTTTGGTGATTTTGGTTTCTTGGTTATTTGATTAGCAGTGGTAAATGTGTGACACACCAAAATATCAAGGTGATTCACAAAAATTAAATGGTAAAAACTTGCCAAATTCTATTTTGCAATAACCACTAAGGGTTATTTAAAACAAATTGAGTTGGTAATTAATAATTACAATTCTTGTGTTGTAATTTTAAGGTGATTTCAGATTTAGACACATCTCCTTCATTTTCCAACACATCATTATGACCTTGGTCAAATTGTTAGCATTCCTACCTTTAATGACACGTTTGAAAGAAATCAAAATTGATGACCAAGTCCAATCCTTAACAATATAGGCATGAATTGACATACCCAAGATTGAATGCCAATTGTTGTCACTTTATCACAAGTTAGTGTTAAGTATCAAAAGGCACTTGAAACATTCATTTTTCTCTGGATTTCATTTGATTATACATGAAATATGCCATAACCCACCATCTATGTTAGACCACTATTTTTTTAGCCAACAAAGGGACACCTAAGAAATGAAATAGAGGCTTAAGAACCTCATATTCTAACATTGGCCACCCTTGTTGAAGAAAATGAAAAATTGTGGCAAACTATTGTCGTTTTTCTACCCCTTTCATCTTTCACCCCAACTTGCACATGTTACAAAATAATGCATTGACTTTGGGTCATGTACACATTGCATTTTTCAAATGCTAACATTGTTTGTTAATAAGCTAAAAATCCTTCTTGACCCCTAGGTGTGGAAGGTCTTTTGTAACCTTTCTTTTGCTTGCATGTTTTTCAAGTGTGTTGAGACCAAAAATGAGGTGTTTTCTTGTCACCTTAGGGCACAGACCACACTTAACATTGTGGACTTTTCCATCTTTCACTTGTAGCATTTCTGCCCAAGAAAAGATGTTGCTCAAAAACCTTGGCATTTCTTAGAAGGTTTGTAAATTTATTTATTTATTTCTTATTATTATTTGAAATATTGCTTCTTCACCAACATTGATGATTTCAACCAAGTTGGGTGTATGAGCTAAAAACATTAGCAATCCTCTAGGGCAAACCAAGATGATATTAGGATTACTACGCTTTCTTGTCATTGATAGTTTTGTTTTGGTGCCAAATGAACTTGCTTGTGATGACTCTGTTTCAACTTGATTTTGAAAAAGCATGACCAAAAGGTTTGCATTTGCAACATTTCCACTACCTTGAAAATAATGTTCCAACAATGTAGCTTTAATTTATTTAGTCATTGTAATCAATCAATAATGAACACCTCCTCCAATTCCTAAACCAACATAATGGGAGCAAAAAACCATGAGGAATCAGTATACTAAACAAGGAATAAAACTTAGTTTCTTGAACTAAAGCTTGAAATCTATTACATTCTAAGCACCACCTTGACTCCAAGTCCAAGGTTCACTAAATTCCAACTTCAAATGCGACAAACTTGCATTCAATTATGTGAGTGGAACAATCATTTGTAGAAACATTGTACAAACTTTTTAAACGTTAAACCCCGCCACTCTTTCACATCAATGAAAGCTCAACTACGTTTTTCATTTCATGTCCTTGCAACATGGTGCTAACAAGAAAGGTTCTAGCATGGAATGAATGTAAAGGATTCTATGAAGAAGTAGTGGCAAAAAGAGAATGGATGTGCCTTAAAGTCATGGTATTTGTGGCTAAAGTGTGCTCTAAAGTGGATGGTATTTGGCAAATTTAAGGATTTTAACATTTGTTTTTTCTTTAAGGAATTTCGCAAGGCCAGGGGGCGGCCTTATTGCTTTTCGGCTATCGTTTTATTCATCAGTAAAAAAAAAAGGTTGGTATTGCGATATAATCTAAACTTCAAAATCAAATAAGTGATTGGACTATGTGGCCTCCCTATTCCATAGTCATGTCAAAAGTTTTCCCATTTCATAAATATCAGCCCTTTCAAATAATGGTATGAACATTTAAAACTCCTTAGGCCCATAGGTTTTTTAAAATTTAAATTTTTGAAAATTTTTTAAAAAAAGTTTTAAAAATTCAAAATTATTTTTTTAAGGAGAATTTTTGCCACTTGGTGAAAAAAAGAAATGTAATGTGAATCATACAAAGAAATTCTTAAAGAAATGCACTGAAGTTGCCAGATTTCAAGGGTTTTTTTTTTCTGAAATCGCCATATTTAGATAATAGGTTCCAACATGTCACCAAAAATATAGCAGAATTCTTAAAACTTTGCACTATCTTCTCTGCTGACCTTTAGCCAAATTTGGCTATTTCCTCTTGTCGAAGATCTCCACCTATTTTGTGATAGGTAGTGTAGAATACGTTCTGCCGCCAGTTGTTGCTTCCTTTGTGTACTGCGGACGAAGCGGCCAGAGATTGCGATGCGCCCCGCAGACAATCATGTCTCTTCTGTATCTTCTCGCAGTCCCGAGATCTCAGGACTTGTTCTTCTGTTGTTTATGTTTTTGTTGCTGGCTCTTCTGTGTAGTGTGCAATGCGTTGCGTCGGCTCGTGTTGCCTTGTGCCCTGCGGATGAAGAGGCTATGGCTGCAATGCGTGCCGTGGACAATGTCTCTGTTTCTTACACTCGCGGGATCGGCTATAGCTTTGTGAACACGGCGAATAGTGTCACGATTCCTTTCACTCCCGGGATTCCCTATAGCTTCGTGAATACGGCAGGGAATAATATCACGCTCGGTATGGTGATTTTGCCAGAGCTCGGAGTGGCGCCTGAAGCTTATGCTGTCTACGCTCGCCGTAAGCTTACAGCTAAATTCCTCTCTGTCTGTCTGTCTGTCTGTCTGTCTGGCTCTCCTTTCTGGGTTCAATCTCTTCTCTTAACAAGAACCTCTGTCATGTTATTTCTAGCTGCAACAACCAGGGTTTCAACCCTAAACCCTATACGTGGGCTTTCATGGTCTCATAGTACTGTAACCCCTTGCTCTCCTATCGGTCGGAATTATTGCATGACGTTTTCGTGAACTTTTCGTGATCTTTGCAGTGAACTTTTGGATGGGGGACAGAGATAGCGCTCTATGGCTACTATGCAGTAATTGTGGAGAATGCAACAGTAGAGCATGTGGTTTGTGCCATGATGCAATTGCTGCATGTGGAGTATTGGACTCTTTTGGGACATGGCAACAATGGTGGGGTAGTGGCAGCAAGATTGGCTGTTACTCTACAACCTAAAGTTAAGGGCCTTATCTTGTTGGCAGCTGCACTGCCTGGGGATTTGGATACACGGGCACTCAATCTCTTGGTAATAGTCATTTATGGTGGAAAGGACACTCTGGTGACTCCGGAAATGATCACCAAATCGTTTTCCCATATGGCCGGTAATCGAATTTTCCTCCTTATTTCATCAGTCTACCTGAAGACTTCTTCTGTGAGTATTTTGTCACAGAGGTGAAATTATTGGCAGCCGGAATTTATGGCAAGCTCTTCAAGCCTATTGCTGAGCTTCAATCTGAGCATTTGACTTGGCAAGGTTTTTTGTTTCTTTGGTGATGGAACCAAGTATACTGGGTGTTTTTGCAAGTCAAGAGCCTAATGCTGAGCATTCAGCTTGCAATGGGATTGTGTGTTTAAATCATGTAGAATTCAGGTCACCAATTTGGAGCAACAGAAGAATGAGCACTAGATGTTGCACTTGTTATTAGCCAACCTCAATACTGCTATTTCACAAGTCTTGATTTGTCATCCAATCTGTGGGAATACATGAGTTTGCAAATCAAATTGTTTGCCAACAATGTTGACCTCCTGTTGTCTGGTATAGAGAGGCATAGAGCACATGCTTTTTCCAGGGTCATAGGTTCATAAATGCTAATTTGGGATGTGGTGAAAGGAAAGTGTAGCAAGTTAAGCAACATGTATGCATAGAACACTTCTAAAAATGGTGAATCTCTGTCACATTTCTTGCAGGGGACACCAGCACTCTGCTGTTTCCAAATTTGGGTCACTTTGATTTTGTACACAGTAAATGCAAGGGCAATGATCTACACCCATATTGCAATCGTCAGGGGGGTTTGACCTCAAATGATGCAGTTTGCATTGCACAGTATTTATTGTATTCGCTCTTTTACTCTCAATGGGAAGTTGCCTCAGCAAAGGCACTTTCCTATGGGGACAATGAAAAGCTCACCCCAGGGCATAATGATTCAAAACCTTACCCAGGTGATATTCATGTGAAATTCACAGAGTTTCCAATTCCTGGAACCAGCCCACAGGTACTATAGCCCTGTACCTCTCAGATAGTGGGCTCTCAGACATATAGTCATTCTAATTCTGAGCATTTTGAGAAGTCCAATGGTTTTATTTGAGCGTCTCCATTACAGTTCAATAGTGTGTTTACAGATACTTACCATCTTGCATTTGTGGTGTGCTCAAGTTACTGTGCTGCAATTTCAATTTTGGAGGTATTACAATGTGCATGGAGGTGCTAACCATTGGCTTAGGTCTCTCTTCCAGCGGGTATGGTGGATATTCACCCCCAGTCAGATGAGAGGGGGTTTAATATACTACCCTGGTGCTGCAGTGGATGGCCGTGCATACTTTCCTCTAGCTTTTGAGATTGCTGCACGAGGGCACATGGTTGTCATTGTCCAGCTACCTCTGTGTAATGCTGGGATCAATTTTGCAGATGCAAATGTTGTACTCAACTCCAACATCTCTGCATTTTCTGGTATGTGAGGGGCAGCCTTGCAAATTTTGAATTTTGCTTGATTGGGGAAGCAATGGAGCTGTTGCATATCTGGTGCATGTTGTCTCAGCACAAGACCATTCTAGCTCTTACTTTCAGGTCATTTATTGAGCAAGATCACTAACTTTTGGGATAAGACAAATGCAGAATTTTACTTCATATTTTTGAACAAAAGTTTGGTGGATATATGCTTGTGCAGTCTTTTTGCTGCAGCTAAAAACCAAAAACATTCAGAATAGCATAACACACTATTGCCTTATTGCAATGAACATTGTTGAAGCTCTTGTATTTCGTTCTTCTATCTCATTTCCCCCTTAACGAATGCATTTTCTAAGTGTTGACATCTGCAAAGATTTTGTGTCTCTTCCTCTTCAGAGTGATCAAATAACAGGTTCTGTTGCTGATGTTGCAGTAGTCCCTGAGGATAGATGGGCAATTGGTGGCCATTCACTAGGTGGCTTAGGGGCAAGTCTATATGCTGGTGCTTATGGAAATCAAGTATATGCAGCAGTCTTTCATGCAGGTGGATGGTTGATAAACCTAACCCAGTCTGAGTTGCCTGTGCTACAAATGTATGGGACTCTTGATGACATATTCGCAGGTGGCTATGAAAGATACCGTTATTTGTATGTGGATCCACCACCGAAAGGATTTGGTCCCTTGGTGAATTTGAACACCACAGAATTTATTCCTATCGTTGGCGCAAATCACTATCAAGTAGGTGATTATGGCTACCAAGCTCCTGATCAAATTGCAACGATAAGTCTTGAGCAGCAACACACAGACTTTGCTGAAAAAACAGTCAGCTTTCTTGACAATTTGTTGCTTTAGAAGAGATAACATTTTGTTGTCATAAAATTGGGTGGCTTTTTTTTTTTTTTTATTTTCTTTCACCGAAGCATCCATTTAGTACTACAATGGGTTGCCAGTGTGTATCAGAAACATCAATTATTCTAGTCCACCTTAACTAAGTCTACCAAAGTGGAACCTGTACCAAACTTTGGTTTTTCTTCCATGATGAATAAAGCTGTAAAATTTTGTGCAGTGTGTTTGCAAGAGGCTCATCAGGTAATGACATCGATGGAAATTCAAAGCTGCAGTTATGATACATGAAGCTGAGAAGTGAAGATATTGGCAACAGTGATGAGAGCATTTTCTAGTGGTCACAGCAGTGTAAGTATCTGCAGTGCCGCAACAAATCTATAAGCCACCTCCTAATGGTGCTGCACTATTGCTGGCTGTTCCAACAGAGGTCTTTTCAGCAGCAATGTTCCTGCTCATGGCCATGTGCTTCAATGGACTAGTGGTGGCAAACTGCTCCCCTTTTTTTGATGTCCATTCTGGGTCCTCCATCTCCACCAGTCCCACCCGCTTCCGCTTGTCGATGAGTACTGTTGGGGAATCCACAAGTTCTCTATACATCGTCATCATCCCTAGCCCGAATGCTATGCTGATCATAGCCAGCAGTGGGTATACTGCTGGTTCCACCCAGCTGCTCAATATTGACATGCACGCAATATGGGTTGCAATCAGTGATCACACAAGTTCACAAGTTCGCACAAATATTCAAAGTAAATGGTATCTTGTTAATCCAGACTGCAGCAATGAGAATCAAGTAGTGGATTATGAATCTTGGTGACATCTAAGGTGGATTCTTCTACAGATTGGAATATACTAGCTGTTATCTGTAAGAGAAATCTAGCGCTTCAGCTAGACCTTGAAGTAGACACTAGAGATGAGAAGGCACGCACTGAGCATGGTGAATATTATCAGCTCCTCCTGATAAGTTGTGTTTTGAAGTCCGGAGAAGTACAGGTCTTTGTTGGCTGGGTGCAGCTGCTGCTGCATGATGCAGGTGCTCGACCTCTTCAGCACTCATCTTGGTGACACCTGCCATGGCACTAATGTACTTGGCAGCATCATGCAGTCCTCCCAGGGTTCCAAGCTGGCGCAACATGCAAGAGTCACCAGATTGCGCACCCTGAAGATGCACCGCTGCCCTTGCAAGCGCAATCCTGAAACTATTCACCCCCTGCACAATATCCCAGTGAAAAATTGGCCAGTATAATATGGCTCCCAAACAACAGAAATTCCTGAAATCATCTCCGTGTCTAATCTCTACCACCCGGGATACAAAACCTCTCAACAGGTATTTGATGTGGTAAGATCTCTCTCTTTCTCTCTCTCTCTCTCACTCTGTCTCTCTCTGTGTTTGTACATATTATCCATAATTTGGCAAAACACTAGACTACTTCCAACATAATACGACCACAACATCCATTTATTGCTATGGGAATTACAAACGCATTTGATTCTAATGAAAGGAACAGAAACAGATCAGGAATTGCAGCAGATGGGTTGCACCGGAGATGATCATGACTAGTGCAGAACATACATTCATATTCACCATGGTGTTGTGTGGAAGTGAACGCAGGAGATGACGTCCAGGCAAGGTCTGTACTCTTTACCACACATGCACGCACGCGCACACACACACACACACACACATGTATATAACAACTGATCAAACAGAGAGACTGCAATATCAATTACAGTAGTGGTAGTAATGGGCTGTGCAAGATGCATTGCATGGCTGAATATGATGAGTACAGCAGATAGTCTACTTGTTCATGCATACTTGAGATGTGTGCCATGTTAAAAGGGATTTGTTGGCAAGAGGTCTCAGTTTACTTACCTATTTTATGTGAGTTTGAGACAAAGTTTCAATTAGAAACAAATGAGCTCCCAAAAAGGAAACTGTTTTGGGCTGTGAATACTGCTACTATTTTGAGGAGTATACATGGTAAATGTATATATACATGGGATTTTACCATTTTACCATTTCACCACAGTCATTTTTTTTCCTCCGAGATATTTTGTTGATTTTTCAACCCCAAAAAGTGAAAGTTTTGGAAATTTTTGATAAATTCTAGTGTAAATTTGACTAATTTTTCTATTTTGTGTCAAATTTTTTATATAAAAAATTTGATGAAAACCCTAGTGATAATTAGGGTTTTTTTTTTGGTTTTTTTTGTTTCTGGGTTAAATTTTAAACATTATATATATATCAATATCTCGCACACCTTAATAGGTTTAGAAATTATGAAATTGCCTCCATAAAATCTTGTTCTTTAAAGGCTTTCCAACAATATATCAAGAGTGTGCCCCTGATTTCCCTAAACATTTTAGTTTTTCTTTTATTGAATTATCAATGACAAGATTGTTTCAATATCCAATAAATTTTAAGTCTAAACATTCCTGAGATCACCTTGGTTGCACCTGAACTCATCAAGGTCTTTCCAACAATACAAGAGATGGGGGAGGGACTATGGATTGGGAGATGATCATCTCAACATGACAAACAAACAAAACAAAACAAAACAAAAACCTACCCACCTTCTTTAATTAATAAATATATTATTATCCCATACTTGGGACTATAGTCAGGATCTCATAATCAGTTTTATTTATTTACTATAATTATTTATTTTGTTGTTGGGTAGATTATTTGCATTTTTTTGACTTGAAAAAATATGATTTTTGACATACAAAGAATTTTTTAAAAAACTTTCTGAGGAGAATAATTCACCAGATTTTGAGAAAATCAAAAAAGAAATTGTCAAATTTCTGCAGCAGGTTCCAGCAATTACCCAAAAATATATAGTCTATAGCCAAAATTCTTCGCTAATTTTTTTTGTTGATGATTGCCATTTTGGCTACATTGCAAAAGTGGAAAAAGAAAGAAAGAAAAAATTCGCTGCTTTGTAATCCAGATTTTAACATAGTGAAGAGAAAGTGGGTACCAAATCATGAAACTGGATATCAGTTCATAAGATATCCAGGATCTTATTTTGGGAAAGGCTTGACTTAATGAATTCTTTGTAATCCAGATTTTAACATAGTGAGAGAAAGTGGGTACCAAATCATGAAACTGAATATCAGTTCATAAGATTTCCAGGATCTTATTTTGGGAAAGGCTTGACTTAATGAATTCTATGATTATGAGCAGATTAACACCTTGCCATTCATTAATTCATCTGATGTTCACCTTGTGTTTGCATTGTGCAAGTTCCATGTATTAACTGAGTTTGATGAGGGCAAGCACAACTATTGAAGATGATGTCTTGCTGGTCAAAACTGATGGTCTGCAAAGCACGTCCTGAGACTCACACAACACTCTGCTGAATTGGGGGCTTGTCTCTTGTGCCTGGTGATGACAACAACTCCTTGACCATGGAGGGCAAGTTGTTGTCTTCTACCTTATCTTAAAAGTTTAGACTTAGATAGACTTTAGTCGCTTGACCCATTAGTTCATTGCACAATGGGCTGGTTTCAATGCTTGCAGAATTGTACTCACTTTATACAAATTCAGACAAGTTTTTTAGATTTCTAGCACTTAAACAAGAAGTTCCCCACTTTGGACCACATCATACAAGAATATAGCAGTAAGAAAAGAATACAATGTCAAATTTGTATAATCTAGAGAAAGAAAATTTTCTTATCATGTAATCAATAAATGTCTAGGTGCTAATCTAGCTCATTTAATTGCATAGTGCATTTTGGAATTCATTTGCAATCAACTACTCAGTCCGGTGGCTTTAGCGTGATCTTTTTTGGTGATAAATTTCACCACTTTGCAACAAAAAAATAGCGGGACTCGTACAAAGGACTTTTGTTAAAAAAAATGCACCAAAGTCACCAAATTTTGAGAAATTTTTTTGTGAAATTGCCATATTTGGGCAAAAGATGTTGTCAAAACATGGCAAGATTCTTGAATTTTCTAATTTCCTCTCTAACCTATAGCCAAATTTGACTAATTCCTCTTGTGGATGATCCCAGGTAAGTACTAAGGACCTCAAAGGGGCCTACATCACAAAATTGAAAAAGAAACCTTCCCACTTGTCCCATGCACAATTACTATTTGCCTAAAAAGTGACATTTTTGGTCACCTCATGATTCATCTTTGGCTACAAAGAGATGAATGTTAATATAAATTCACATTAATTGCATGAAATCATCCATATTTTGACACCCATTAATGTGTTAGGGGCTGCAATATATACCAATTTGAAACATAAAGGCATGTTTTGTTTAAGATTAATTTGTTACTTTTTTGCATTTTTTGAGCTCTTTGCTGTTATTAATTGTAGCTCCACTAAATGCCAGAAACAAGAGAAGGATAATAATACTGTTCATCCAGTGTTTCAACCAGGCATAAAAATCATTGGAAATTGAGATTCATGTGGAATAACCACCATAACCAAATGTTGAAAGCTAAATATGCATGAGAAAAAAAACAATATTGTTTTGCACAAGTGAAAGAGGGGATTCCAATCGGGTAGGATTTAGCCAAGTAGGGGGAATCCTAAAGTTCAAACAACATGAAGAACAGCCTTGGGCCACAATGAAGTCTCTAAAGGTGGATGGTGGGTGGTCAAATACTTTTTTTTAAAAAAATTTAAAAAAATAAAAAAAAGGATTTCAATTTGCTAGCTGACCACAATGGTTAGCTCAATTGTTACGTTGTTTAAACCTTATTTTTAAAAATTAAGGCCACGAGAAAAATTAACCTAAATCTTAAAACTCACCCTATGTACAATATATCAAGTAGTTCTTAAGGCGAGTATTTGAAAATCAACCCTCATGCATAATAAGCAATTATTATCCCCAAAAATTAGAGTAAATTGATAACCGAGGTATTACTTTGATAGTGAAATTGATAAGAGGTGAGTTTAGTTTTGATTTATTTTTAATATTGATACCTTGCGTGGTCTAAACATTAAAATTAAAAAGAATAACCTAGCTGACCAGTTATGAAAAAAAGCAGTAATAACTGGCCAACACCGACCAGTTCAAAAATTGAAAAATGATAAATAAGAATGTTCAAATCACAAGAATAGTGAATCAATAAAATTGAAATTATACTTGCTAATATTGTGGTGTCAATTTTCTTTTAGCATGTCAAAAGTTCGTTGGTGAACTCCTTTTCACACAATTCTTTCCTTCAAATTGAAGGGGGGTATTATTCTACAATAGTTGACATAAAAGCATGTCAAAAAAATTAGGAAATTATCTTTCAAAAGTAAATTGATGATAATAGATGATAATGGTGAAGAATGTTGTTCATTTTCCTTCAAACATGTGATAAGAGAAGTCTTTTGACTTTTTGACCATCGATATATTGGGGTCCAACACTGATTTTAGTCAAGGCATGTGTTTCCCTGCTATTGAAACTAGTATAAAATTGGTACAAGGTTGAAAAATTGCCTCAAGTTCAGGATCAAGCTGACACGGGTGTAAAGTTGGTATTGCTTCAAGTCGTATCATTCTAGTAGGGTCCTTGTTATCAGGCTGATATGGGTATAAGGTTGGTATTGCTTCAAGTCATATCAATCTAGTAAGGTCCTTGTTATCAGGTTGATATGGGTATAAGGTTGGTATTGCTTCAAGTCATATCAATCTAGTAAGGTCCTTGTTATCAGGTTGATATGGGTAATAAGGTTGGTATTGCTTCAAGTCGTATCAATCTAGTAAGGTCCTTGTTATCAGGCTGATATGGGTTTAAGGTTGGTATTGCTTCAAGTCGTATCAATCTAGTAGGGTCCTTGTTATCAGGCTGATATGGGTATAAGGTTGGTATTGTTTCAAGTCATATCAATCTGGTAGGGTCCTTGCTATCAGTATTGTTACCATATTCCATTGCTGGTGTCAGATCCTCGCCCGTGTACCAGGCTGACATTCATTCTTTGTCACCCATGCAAAAGAAGTCTTGACCTTTGTAGAAGTCACGAATGTTGCACAAAAACCATGTATTTTGACCCTAAGGAGATCAATGTTCAAAGTAAACTATGATGTGTTTAATTCACAACGTCTACAATAATCATCTACCATATACCAAAATGTTGATCATTCTAGCATTCCCTTTGAACTCCTTTTTTTTGGTACACAAGAAGCCTCCACGTTGCAAGCATGGTCTACCTAACTTGCTCCAGCTTGCCTAACTTGCTTGATTCTTCTCTTCCATAATAAAATCCAAGGTTCCTAAACTGAACCCCTCTTGTGATGGGGTCACAAGCAGTGTCATGCAGGTCGCAGTTTGTGATTTTCAACAGAATTTTCAAGTTCAGTACAGTTCTAGACTCTATCTATGTAGAATCAACAAGAACTTATGTATTTAATTAATTTTAGATTGAACTGTTGATTTTGGACTTTTCGAGCTCGGTGGTTAAAATCAAATTTTTTTATTGAATTTGAGACAAAACATTGAAAATATTCAATTGTTAAATCATATAGTGAGACAAAATATTATATATATTTATCATTGCATCATATGGTGCTCCTCAAATCAAAGTTTTTTTCCTTCAAACTTTCAATTAATAAATGATCATTTGCTAATTTTAGACTTTTAAAAAATCTAAAATTAACTAAATACATTGGGTTTTGAACAGAATCCACTGGCTAGTTTAATAAAACAAATTATAGAACCTCGGGTGGAGCCAAGATTGGTCAGAAGGTTGTAGGTGATTGGAATTGTTTGAAACTTAGAAGGATTGAGGAAGGGTGGGTGGGGCAGCTTTGGGCCCAGTCTCACAAGTGCAAGCCAAAGAAAAAGGTCTCTTTTGACCCCAACAGAAAAATGCAAGCAAGTTTTTTTTATTTTTTTTATTTTTTATTTTTTATTTTTTAATTTAAAATTAAAATTTAAAATTTTTAATTGGCTCAAATGCAATGTAGGAACTCCCTCTAAGAGAGTGTAGGGTGTGGAAAATGGAGGTAGGCTGAATGAATAAACTTTTGAATTAATTATGTGAACTTGAACTTGTCAACTAAAGAACGGGTAAATTGGGGCATGAGTTTAAAATATGTATTTAGTTAATTTTAGATTAAACTATTATTTTTGAACTTTTTAAACTTGATGGTTAAAATAAATTTTTTTATATTGAATTTGAGACAAAACATTAAAAACATCCATTTTTTGAATCATCTAGTAAGACAAAATATAATAAATATTTATTGTTACATCGTATGGTGGTCTCCAAATCAATTTTTACTTTCTTTTCAAGCTTTTGATCATCAAATAGTCAGTTGTTAATTTTGAACTTTTCAAAAGTTTAAAATTAACTAAATACAAATTTAATCTATTAAAGTGTTAGATTGAATTCTCTTTAAAAAAATTCTTCTTTTAAAATTATTATGGTGCTTTTTTTTGTGTTACAATTAAAATATAGCCTATTGTTGCACAACCACTTGATCTTTTTCTTTTTCCTTGCTTACTTCTGGTTAATTTTTTGTCATAACAAAGTTTCTTTAGGTCTACAACATTTTTGCAACAAAATTTTTCATCCTCTATTGTTACATAATTGTTATAGGATAGTGGCTCTTGCACCTAGGTAATGAAACAAATACTTTGGCCTTCATTGTCAATGAGATTGTTGGAATTGGAGCCTTGAATTGGTTTAAAGAGTTGTCTTGAGTAAACTAGGACTTAAAAAAATGTTGTGATAAGCTTTCATAGGTTTTTGGTAAAAGTGAAGAAAAAAACAATGTTGCTGGGTAGTTGGTTTGGAGAGTTAGAATTGATGGTTTTGGTTTTTGGTCAGTGAAAATTGAATTGTAAATGGTTTTGATTTTTGGAACCAGGAACATTCAAAACTAGAACTAAGTTTCCAGTTTAAAAAAAAAAAAAAACTAGAATTGAACTAGATCCAGGTTCTTGGCTTTTTTAGGAACTAGATACATGATTTTAATTTTGAAAGAAAAAAAGTATTTCTGAAAATAAAATCAAAACCAATGCTAATTGGTAATTAACTGCTAGATATGGTGCAGGTTACCCAAAACTGGGCTCGATTCTTAAAACTGGGACAAAACCAAAACTGGAATTTTTTGAAGAAGCAAACCCGAAACGGGATTCCAAATTCCATTTTTTTTTGAGGTGGAACTAGAACTAGAGGTTCTTCATTAAAGTCAAGAACCACCCAACACTGGAAGAATCCAAACTTGTTGGTCTGTTATATAATCTTTCAATGGGTATGGATTAAGGTATGCACCATGGTATATAAACCCAAAACCATTTGATATCAGTTTTCTAAAAACCTAAGAGATACCCTTGTTACCTATTTGCCTCCACCAATGTTAATTACTATTGCACTTGTCCATATCTAGAGTTGCCCTATCTAAAGTTTTTGTATTCATATATTATGTGTGAAAGTAAAAGCATGCTTCTAGGTATGTATATGTCTTTAGTACAACTTCACAATTTAGGTCTTGCTTCTTTGAGATCAAGATTGTCTCAACCAAATAAGGGCAAGCTACCAATGGAATGAAGAGTGCATAGTTTTAAGATTTAAGTTGTTTTTGTATGATTAAGTCAACTAAACATGGTTGTCATATGTCCTTTTTGGAACATGGTAAATTACTTTCTCACTTTAGATAGAATCTCAATGTGAATATTGAATACCAAGATGCATAATATCTATATTAGTTGGTACAACCCTAAACCCAAGAAACCTTCAAACCATGTAAGTTGTTATCTAGACCCAACTCATATGTCCATTTTAAAAGGTCAATGCCACTTATGGTGAACCAAAATCAACCCTTGCAAAAATCCCTTAAAAGTTCATATTGCAAATTTTTTGTACTGCATTACAATGTGACACAAGCATAAAGGTACTAGTCTTAAGGTTTATTCCATGGAAAATTAGTATATCTAAAAGTCATAGAGTAAGGCATGTGTAGAAAATCTCAACATGAATCATTTTATTGTTAGTATGCTATGAACTTTTGAACAACAATTGATTTTTATATCAAACGAAAATCCATAACTCAATAATTTCATATCATTTGATATAAAAAATTTTAATTATGTTTTTTTCATTATATTGCTCAATTAAAATGAAATTCCTAACAATTTAAAGATCTAACCATTTACTTTAATTTAAGTCCAATAAGTTAAATTCTATAGTGCGCATCTTGTACTTTCAACCTCAAAAGTTCACAACTTTTTTTGTTTTAGTCATTTTGCATAACAATCAATTGACTCATGTACATATTCAATTTAATATTATAAATTCTTGTTAGCAAATCCGAACACAAATTCAATAACAAGTAACAATTACAATGTACATCGTAAAAATAAAAATAAATTACGACAACTATGATTCCAAAAATGATCCACCTTTACCATGCATGTGCCCCAAGAACATTTGAATACTCATGTTGGTATCCATTTGTCAAATTTAAGAAACCTTAACACCAGTACCAAACCAAAATGTGTAAATGCACATACCTGCCTGACACTCTGAGAAGAATTTAAATCTCAATGGGTCAAATCAGATTGTCCAAATAGAACAACATCTCAAGTTGAGTCGTATATACTAGCACTTCAAATGTTGTAAAGGGCATTCATAACATTATGGGTGAAGAAAAAACCTTTGGAGCCAATGATATTGTCCAAATTGGCAACATCTGATGAAACCCCGGTGAACTTTATTAAAACAAAACAACATCTGTTTCAGCAAACAGGCACTGAACATGTCGTTATATGCTTTCATTGATTTCTGCATACGAGAAGCTAAAAATTCTCATGATCAAATGGGATTGTTCAAATTGGCAAAACTCTGTTTGAGAAACAACTGGTACTTCAAATGTTGTAATAGGCTTCCATGGATCGGCAATTTCTGCCTGGCTAGGTGAAGAAAAAAACCCTCATGAGATTATTGTCAGAATAATCGGCTTCTTCTCTTTTCTTGTGACTTGAAAAGAAAGAAGATATGGGAGAGAAGATGTCGTACACAAGGGAGTACACATAACTTACACAATTTTGGTACGTGTTTGGAGGAGTCGAAGAGGAAGGTGCAGATGAAAGATCTCAAATTTCTTGCAAGACAAGACTGCATGGGATTGCATCATGTGCTGTGCTTCAACCCTTCATGGAATGGTTTTGTACAAGCTTTTTTGGACATATGGGTCCTCCTCCTTGGCTGGAGTGAGGAACCCAATGAAGAGCAAACGGTTAAGAAGGGAGCTGGGCCCAGTGAACCCAATGGAGAGCATACTGGAGAAGGGGGCTGGTCTGCAACCACCAACCCAAGCTGCTTTTCAGGGTTTTGTGATGTAGTCAAAGTGACGACCAACCATAAAATAATTTAGCCAAATTTGGTTGCTTTGGTTGCATACTAGATATGAAAATTGGGAAAAACAAAAGAATACTTGGCTACCTACCCCAAAGTTATCATAAACATCTGACAATTTGAAATTTTTTAAAATCAAAAATTGACAAATTTGGGCAATTTTTCTCATGAAATTTTCATCCTTTGTATAGGTTGAAATCATATTTTTCAGGTCAAAATTTGGTGAAAATTTTGCCAGTAAAAGAAGCGCTGCCACAAAAGCACCATCTAAGTTTTCCTGTTTTAAGGCCATCTAGTTGGATGAAACCCAATTTTAGAATCCCTGGGTCTCTAAGTCAAGAAGGAGTAGGTGACAATTTTACCAGCCGCCATGAACTAGCACCCACCAGCACATCATCCACTGGATGCCTGTTATTATTCAGTTGTGGATGAACCTCAACCGAGTTAATATTTGGTTTCACCTCGGTAACCAATTCTGTTAGAAATAGGTCTCCTATATAGGTAGATAGGTAGGAAAATAGGTATCTAACTACTAGGTAAGTAGATGGTTTATGCATAGGTAAGGGCTGGTTTTACTATCTACCTAATAACAACCTGCTTGTTGGTTGTTAGCAACTATTTAAAAGAAAAAATAGCAACTGAGCTAACCACCATGGTTAGCTAATGAACTGGAACCCAACAGAAAACTGCTTCCTGACCACTTACCATTCATCCTTCATGGGGCACTGGTGAGTGCTGGTTCACTGTGGGCTTCCTTTACCCTAGCCTTCCTTTTTGCCTCTACCAACTCCAACATTTCATGTTTCCTGTAAAGAATTCAAGTCAAGAATTCAAAGTAGGGTTTCAAGTGTGCACAAGCCAGACCTAAAATGCCATGATGGAAGGTGTGTGGAATGATTCTATTTCTTATTTGATTTCTATTTGAAAAGTTACGAAATATAATGAATAATTACCAGTTGTAATTTGGGAGTCGATTCATTGTAATAAAAGGTGTTCTTATACGTCGTCACGTGATTTCATTGGATTTTAAGTGAATTCACTCATCTTAATGAGTGGGAGCTAACAAGGGTCATTGATTTCAATGGTCTAGTGAACAGGACTAATGAACTATACCCACATTTTGTATTGTATTAGTGAGGGGTTTCCATCTTTTATGAACCAAAGCATGAGTCATTGAAGATCAATGGTTATGGTTTTTTAAAAAAAAATCACACTAGAAACAGACTAATAAATGAAAAAAAAAGTGTCCTGTCCAAGCACCATCCATCCATCCATCCATGGTGGTGCATTTGTGGGTGTTGGCTTAGGTCGTCCTGGGTCCACAAATTTTGGTGTGTGATGGATTCTGTGCAAACAGGGAAGTGGGGTAGGGTGCAGGCAGCAGGGAGAAGATGGATCTCATGACACAGTCCTGACATGGTGATCGGTGCCCAGTGCGCTGCAAGCTGCAGATTAAGACAAGCAAGATGATGACAAAATTGCAGGGATTTTTGAAAGTTTCTTGGAAACACAGAAAATTGATTTAATTCGTTTTTAAATCCCTCTCTCGAATTAGTTTGAAGCTGTAGATCTGCATCAAGTCCAAGGATCCCATCATGACTGCAAGGAGATGATCAGCTGCTTCTGCTGCTGCAATCTAATTTCTAGTACTTACCTGCAGCTGAGCTCCATGACTAGTACCCCATGTCTCTAGTGCAAAGTTTCCAACTTTGTTGATTGCAACAAGCTGATCGGTTTTCATCTTCCTTGTCCAAATAGCTAGTACCCCAAGACCTGTATAAGAACCTAGCAGAAGAAGAAAGAAGGAGATGATGATGCTGATCATGAAAATTTGCATTGTCTCATCAGTTGCAGAACTGCAGCTGAATTTAGATCTTGCACAGTCATGTTTCAGTGTTTGATAGGTTTATGTTTCTGCTGGATCATCTGCATCACTGCAATATGTGTGCAGAAAACCATAATATTTTGTAGGAGGAATTGATACAACTTTGTGTAAGCTCCTCACTTGGAGAATTTTTGTTTGCTTATGTAAGTTGTTGTAGAATCTAGATCAAAGACTTAGGTTGCAGGTCGAGGGAGTGACAAGTGCTCATCCTGCAGCAGGATCAGCAGTCATGACTTTTTTTCTGAACCCGCTTGCAGGTAGTAGTACTGGATCGAGAACATGGAACCAGCTGCAGCGGCAGCCCGGCAATAGTATTAGTATAGCATCAACATCAGGCCGAACGTCTGAGTCTGGGATGCAGCCGAGAATAAACTGGTTCAGGCAACTGGCTGCTGGTGACCGAGTCGACCCTGATCAGGAATATCAGATTTCAGGAGCAGCAGCAGCACATCATGAGATGATAGAGCTGCAATCGGACGTAGCAAGAAAAGAACTCGATCGATACCTGCAGCAAGGAGCTGCTCGTGACATTACTGCTGCAGGTGATGTTCTTTTGTACAACTATCATGATGATCCATTTGCACTAGCGATGTCAACACTTGCAAGAGGATATAACTACGCAAGAAGCACAGCAGCAGCAGCAGCAGCAGCTGGAAGTCTTGTACAAACAACAAGCACAGGCGCTTCAGTACTACCCGGGCAGTGCGATGTCGACCAGCTCCCATCGACGGAGTTCCATGACCAGCTTGAGGATGGTGAAGATTTCATGATGACGTTGAACCCGGTGGACTTATTACTTGGGATTCTAACTCCTCCGCGTACTCTGGATCATACCAATTCCTTCGAGAGGCTCACTGCAGCAAACTTGCATGAGGAATCGACTCGGATGAGTGAGGAATCGGGATCACGTAGTACTGTAATTGCCGGCGATCATACGACTTCTGCAAGCTTATTCAGTACTGCAGGTCATGAAGGCAGCGGTATTGCAAAAGGATTCCAGTTGTCGTCGATGGAGATCGACTGTAGTTATAGTAGTGCAGATGATGGTGGTGATGATGACGATGAAAGGCCCATAGCGATTGTGCAGCAGGATCCCGCGGAGACTAGAAGCCCCCATGGTATTCTTCCTGCTGCTCATGATGCAGTAAAGAAGAGTAGTACCGGCAGCTTGCAACACGCAAAATTCAAGCCCATGACGGTGCTTGCGAAGAGGCTGAAATTGTCGTTAGGAGATAAGTTGGGGGACACATTGTTGGAGAAGATCAAGGATGCTGCAGCCAAGGCATCGGTCGCGGGGTATAATCGGAAGTCAGCAGCAGCAGTCCGTCATGGCAATTTAGAGCAGCAGCAGCAGCAGGAGTCATCGGGGTGCATGAGTCACGGGGAGCTGCAGCAGCCGGGATCAAGAGCTGATGATCTCATAGGCAGCGTTCCAGACTCGACCCATGATCAGGGGCTTCACGAGGAGCGGTATGACGGACCTACAACTGCCGGGCAAGGCAGTGGGATCATATCCGAAGCTCATGAAGTCGCGGAGGATGCTCGAGACGCGCGGCAGTCTCGGTCTCGACTGCATCAAAACCCAATCACTCTTAAACAATCGTCCGACCTGCAGAGCTTGCATAGCACCAGCAAGTCTCCCTTCCGCATCCGCAAGGTAGCCTTCCCTGAAATCGTAGCGATGGGAACCCCGCCAAGTCAAGCGCTGCCACGGCCGCGCGCCGGAGGAGCTAGAGGAGCTCCTTCTCCCAAAAGAGCTCATCATCAGTCCAAAGCAGCTCCTGAGCAATCGCCAGCTGCAGCGCCACAGCTCCAATCTCCGCATGTCCGACACACGACCAGCTTCCGCGATGCTCAATCTCCGTCCGCATCCCATCAGTTTCCCCAAGCAGCAGCAGCAGCAGCTTTCGTTGGGAGCCGATCCACGGTCTCCAGCTGCAAGCCGCTTGATGTCGAAGCTGCTCAGGCAGAAAAAAATGAAACACGCACACGATCTGAAGCAATCAGGTCTTACTTGGAAAGAAATCAACTGAAAACCCAGCAGCAGCTCATGAACATGACGGAGCCGCGGCAGTTGATCAAACCTCGTTCGGAACAACAAGCTGCCGCTGCTGCAGCAGTAAGTCTTGTCAAGCCCATCAAAGCTTCACCTCGTATACCGCCATTGCACATGACGGAAGACGCTCTCCTGGCAGCGGTTTCCAGGAGCGCAGTTGCCGCCAAAAGATCCAATACTGATGAATACCCATGGTCCAAAAAGCAACGAGCTGCTGTTTTCACCACAGAACCAGCTAGAGATCATCAGCAGCATGTCAAGCTGCTGCCGGAATGCCACTCCAATCTACCACCAGCTGCAAGGGATACGACAATTTCTCAGCTACTATCTAGGAGTGTGGAAGCTGCCGCGACCCATGTCTTGGAAGAAGATGACAAGGTCAGAGACAATATGGGATCAGTTGGGCATTGGGAAGATCTTCTGGTTGCTCCCAGGGAGCTTGATCAAGGTTCTACTCAGCATGATGAAGATGCTTTTGAACTCTGGTGAGGAGGAGGAATCATGATGCAAGGCTGAGTCCAGACTCACTAGAGTCTCAACTTTTGGATTTCACAGCTCAAATGCAGCAGGCAAATAATATTCTGTTTCACTATTAAGGCATGTAATCATTGAGGTCAATCCTGAAACTCCTAGTGCAAGATCCACAAGCTGCAAAGCTCCTGCACATTGTGGAATGAATCAGGTTCTAGGGTTTAGGGTTCATGTATGTAATCTGGGATCCTGAATCTCCTCATGCAGGATCTGCAAGCAAAGCTACATGGACAAATCATGTGGAATTCAGCTGTAGATGCAATGATTCTGGGATCCTGAAGCTCCTTCAAGATCCACAAGCAAAGCTGCATCCATGGACACATGTGAATTTCAGCTGTGTGGTACATGTAATCTGGAATCCTGAAGCTCCTGCAAGATCCATGACAAGCAAAGCTCAATGGACAAATGTGGAATTCAACTAGATGTAGCCAGACTCCAGGATCTGTATCAAGCTCCTGCAAGAAATTCACAATTAATAAAGCCCATGAACATTTACTTGGAATTCAATTGTAGATGACAGAATCCAGGATCCTGAAGCTGCTCATGCAACAGAATAATTCACAAGCAAGCTGATCGACAGATGCTAAATTCAGCTACATGTAATCACAGATCATGATGCTCCTGCACCAAGATTCACAATTAGCAAGCTGATGGAGCTACATGTAATCTTGATATTAGAGAATCTGTTCAACTGTACTAACGTCTTGCCATGAGTTTAACCGAGTTGAAACTTTTGTATTATCCCATCTAATTTGCAAAATGTATCAAGGAAGGCGGCTATGGACTGAATGAAAGCAAGTAGACACATCCCTAGATTGTTTGTTATAAGACCTTGAATACAAACAAATTAGAATTTGTAGTCTAAGAGTTGTAGAGATACAAATGTCAATGAATTCAAAAAGAGAAAACAGCTTACACCTACTTAATAGGTGTAAGCTGTCTCCTGCACCTGCAAGATAGGCTTAAGCTGCTTGTACTTCACTCTGGGCAAGGCCCTGCTGTCAGACATTACGCCCAGAACCTCAGGCTCCAACCTCAGCTCCCAAGATGTAATGCCCTGACAGTAGGGGCTTCCATTTCAAGCGTGTCTTCCTTTGTTTCTTGTCTCTCTGGTTAAGTTTTTCAGATTTTGATTCTTTTCCAGGGTGCCTTGTTACTAGAACTAGAAGCTGGGGTGACCTAGTACAGCTGCTGCTACTACTAGAAGTGGTAATAATCATGTTCCTGAAACTATTGGTGGTTGAAAGATAATGGAACAACAGTCAACAATCCTATTCTTGCATGGAATACATGAGGCAACACAATAGTTAAGAGAGAAAATTCAAGCTTGAAGAGTTTGCAAGTATCTGCCACATCCACAACAGAAGATAAGAGAAAAATTTGAGTTAGGGTTTGGAGATTGACACGAGCATTTGGACTAATGATCTCATAAAATGCATCCAGACCATCTAAACTTTTCTCCTTTGGCATGGACAGCTGAATACAAGGTAAAATTAACTTGTATCATTCACTAATCCCCTCTCTGTGAACAGCACAGGGATTTGTTTACTCAACAAAATTTAATCAGACCAAGAGAGCATTAAATGGAACAACAATATACCTCCTATGGCTCAGAGTAAACAGAAGCCCTTGCTATAGAGGCAAGCCTTGGTCATTATGTCACGTTACCACCCTGCTGCCAGAGCATTACCAACACCTACACTCCTCAAGCCTCCAGAGACTTCTGAAGCAGGAGAGAAGACACCACATCTGGACTCTGGAAGATAAAAAGTTCATTCAACCATGAACATTCTTGATCTCACTTTCCAAGCCAAGAGAGATTTCAGGCCAAGAGAGATGACTGTCAATCTCACCACAAACAAATCATTTACTTTACATAACATACATATCAGTTTTCAGTATCCTACTGATCCATACACCCATGCTCATACTCAGGTGGAGAAACAAAAGCAGCCCCTGCAGGCTGTCTAAGTGTGCACTATATGACATTTGATGTACAACTGGTTTACAAAGGAAATTGGTACATCGCAGATCTGGAGGAGCCACGTGCCATTTGAGCTCTGACACCAAGAGTTTTCAGTCTGCTTCACTTTAGATGTGCCAAAACCTGTATGTGGATCAGAAAGGCAGACGGTAAATAGAATGTCAAGCACTACAATGCATACACAGATTTGTCACAACGCACAGACAGATCTCTGTCCTTGTGTTCTGATGGCTGGCTTGTATCTGGTCCCTGTTTTGGAGGGATCTGCAACCGGCAACCAAGCAATACTGTTTCAACATGTGCTCCTTGTTCCAGGGTTGTTCTAAGTTATCAACCTTGCTCTGGTTCTGTACTTCCTTGTGCCATCGTTGTCCCCTGACTTGCTCTTTTGAACCATATATTGAAGGCAGTCACTAGGTGTGGACAGTCCTCAACATTGCGAGTGGCAAAGCTCAGACACTGCTGCAGTAGTTTTTGTGCATCAGCCATTGGCAGTGTGAGAATAATGCGAAGAAAAACATCCTCAAGCTCCAGGTGAAGCTGCTTGTTTTGATTTGCCGAGCTTGCACTCTCACGAGAAACTACAAGGACTGGTAGCCAATCCTTAACCAACTTCAATCGCACCTGGATACTCAAACATAGTAAACAATGTGAGAACTGTATGTTTAACAGCTCAACTTGAGGAATAGAAGTTATCGAGCTCACCAAAATATTCTTTGAGCTTGATGGATGTTCCTTGCTTCCACTGAGCCCCATCAGCTTGATAACATATACCTCATAACTCTCATTTCTATACAATCTATGGTGACCCAAAGTTACAAAGAGAAGATCAGTAATCAGTTTGCAAAGTAAATATGTTGTTAGACACCATCACAGTACAGTGAAAGTCCAATTGAACACAAGTATGACATTGATGGTCAATTTTTGGACTATATAAGAATGTAAACATCCTGGCTGAAAAAGGATAACAAACTCCCCAAACACACAGCAGAAGTGAAATTTTATCAATGCTAACCTGGCGAGATGCAACAACAGAACCTGCAGCAACAGCACTTGCCAGGCCACAAGTACTACGAAGTACTATGGCAGGAAGACCTGGAGCAATATTGCTACATGTGTCATCACCAAAAGCACGCTTCAAATTTGCTGTGAAAGCTCCTTGCTGACTCCACTCCATAACTGCTAAATCTGCAACTCGCAGCTCAATCATCCTTTCTACTATCCAAAGCAAGTGCCTTCCATTGACCACAGCAGCATGCAGATTCTGACGCTGCAAGGCCTCGATCTCATCATGCCGGCCCCGCACATTGGGGCTTGCATATTCCTCAACAGAATCCTTCACAGTTTTCAAACTATTGCCAAAGGCCTTCTCCAAAACCAGTCGAACTGTGTCTCGGGAAGCATGCCCACTCAAGAGACGTGAAACAAAGGCTTTCACTTTTGCACCATTTTGATGGCTGTGAGTTGCTGTGTAGACCAGGCCATTCAACATATCCTCAACTGCATTCTCCTTCAAACAAAAGGGATAATTGTCAGCTATGCAATGATCAAGCACATGAAGTGAGAGGGCAGAGGGTACATGTGAAAATATCATTCATTACACACTACCTTTGGGGGAATCAGTCTCGAAAGCAGCTCAGATGACTCCTTAAGTTGCAAGCATGGTACAAGCTGCACAATCTGTCGCTCTTCTTCTTTTGTCCAAGGAACAGCTTCCAGAAATCGCACACAGGCAGAAATGCAGTCATCGTACAAAAGCTCTGCAGCAATTGGTAGAATACTCAAGGCAGTGCACACATTGGTAATCACACCAGCAAAATCCTTCGAATATAAGAGACGAATTGTTGTCACATATGATTCTTGCAACCGCTCCACACCCACACAGAGACTGATATGAATTGGTTTCTCTTTCTCACTTTCTTGGTCACCATTCTTTTGGCCATTCTCCAGCCAGCGCTCTGAGAGGAGAGCAGCAAAGTAGCGGCATTGTGCCAGTACTTGTGAATGAACATAAAGGGCACCAACTTCTACCGTATCAGCTGCAGGATTGGACGGATCCTCACTGTCATAACCACTATCTTGTTCAACAGCAGCAAGAGATCCTGTCTGTTGTTGCTGCAGCAAATGGATCACCACATCGGCTGTGTTTGGATCCTCAAATTCCACTCTGAACTGCATTGCAATTTCCACATTAGGGTTAACTTGACGTCCTTGAAAGTCTAAACCAAGACAATATGCATGAGCAGAGAAGAGACAGGGCTTGTTTTGCCTCACTGGCAGGCTTTGAAGGTCATTGTCTCGTTCACTGGGCAGAGGAGAGATCGTAACAGCAGAAACAAGGCTGGTACTGCTTCCCACTTTGTGCCTCTTCTTGTTGCCTTGCATCACCCCTGCTTTCAATCCCCAATCTGACTTCCGGCCTTCAACATTCTTCATCATGCAATCTGTAAAACACAGAAACCCTAAGCTCAAAATAGATGGGAAAAGGATCCACTGAAATCATTCAAGGACATGGTCATCAAAGGAGCCACTGAAGCTATTGCCCTTCCTATCACTGACTTCGGATGTCCACAGTCATTCCACTGCCAGATCCAGAATCCCCTCATGTTATTGCACTTCCCTCTCACAGACTTCAGAAAAGAATATCGTCTTCCTTCTGCTAAAATTCCAGGAGCTGGAGTAAGTCATAACAAGTTATACTGCTGCTTGACTAGGATGCCAAAATGCTTATCAGGAGACAGAATTCCCTCGGCATTTATTCTTGAGGTTGCTACTACAGATCATGACAAGTGCGCAGAAACCAACTTGCAACCTTTCTTCTCATTCCTTTCCCCAAAACACTGAAAAAACATGTCAACTCCTTGCACTCTTCTGGATCGTCATTTCCGAGACGAGGAGGCAAACTGCTTCTGAGATAAGGGCCCAAGGGGCACCCGGAAAAAAAAAAGCAGAAGAAAAAACAGAAAAAAGACAAGAGACTCGAAACGAGGCACCCAAATATGGCAAAAGAAAACCTATTACAATTCACGAAAGCATAAAACTCAAAAGGAGATACAATAGATCAAAGGCAACAACAGCATACCTCAAGAAACATGAGCACGCTGGAGACGACAAGAACAACAAAAACCCCCCAAAAAAACACTCCCGCGTTCTCCAAACCGTTGAGGCGTCCTTATAAATAACACTCTTCCACTTGAAAGTGCAGCATGTAAACACATGTAAAAAAAACATAACCACCACCGTTACTGCTTGCTACTGCTGCTACTACTACTACTACTGCTGCAGTTATTGCTGCCGCTCCATTTGGGTACTTCCCAACTCCAAACCCTAAGAGAAGAAGAAAACAATCCACAGAAACAATAAACAGAAAAACTTAACAAACTAGCAAAGGGAAAAAAAAAATTGTCTTTCAGAAAACACGATTCTTCTTGCTTGAGAATTGCTCGTCAGCAGCGCGTCATGAATTCAATTGGGATAATGGCAGCAATCGAGGATTAGCGAGTACCGAACTTGCGAAGGACGTTGTCGTCGTTGTTGTTGTGCGCCGCGACACACTGGGAAAGACGGTAGTAGAACAAGGCCTGGTGACTCGTCATCATCAACTGTGGCACTTTCCACAGCAGAAAGCGCTACCTATTCTGGGAATTCTGGGAAACCTTACGAAAGGAGAGTTGTACTTTCCACAACAGGAAGTGCTACCTATTCTAGGAATTCTGTGAGAGTTGTACTTTCCACAGCAGAAAGTGCTACCTATTCTAGGAATTCTGTGAGAGTTGTACTTTCCACGGCGGAAAAAACTACCCACCTATTTTTAGGAATTTCCAGGAACACACAACCTGACCTCCTCCTGGAAGGTAGGTAGTAGTAGTAGATAAGCCCACTTTTTAAAAGACATACCTACCAACCGTCTGGTCTGTTCTAGTCTGGTTAAAAGCATACCTACCTACCGTCTGGTCTGGTCTGGTCTGGTCTGGTCGCAAATTAGGAAGACAAATCTGGAAAGATCTAGAGAGATCCAGACTCCAGACCAACATTCCATTTTACTACTAGTGTAGTTGGCCCAAGTGTGAACACATTTAGGGCTCAAATAAATTTTCCTTCCAAACCCAATTTATTTTTGCAATTTTTTTTGAATTTCCAACATCAGTTTTAACAAAAAAAATATTCTTATTGTATTTAGTTAACAAAAAAACACATCAAGAACAAAAAAAAAATTAAAAATTATTGTATTTAGTCCTTTTACATGCCAATTTTTTTTTAAATCGCCAATAGAAGCACTGAATCAGTATCTTCAAAATATATTAATACATATAATACCTGAATAATCTTATAATTAGGATATAATATATTAATATATCCTAATACTACTATTATTACTACCACCACGAGCACCATGAACATCTAAGCCTTCTCATACTAAAAAAAACAAAAAAATAAAAATAAAAAGAAAAAAAAATTTAATAAAAAAAACCAAAATCAAAAAAGAAGAAAAGATGAACATGGATTTTTTTGTTAAAAAAAAGCTCTCAAGAAGAAGAAAAAAAGAGCAAGGAAATAAGTTTTCGAGAAAAGAAAAGAAAAGAACGCACATGAAAAGACTTTTCATTCTTTACATAGCAAAACTCCCTTGCCCTTGGGTACATCCCTTGGTACACTAGTCAAGTTTTTCAAGCTTCACCCTTGGCACCATCCCCTTGTACCATGGTATACCTTGGGTAGGGAACATACCCTAGTTCAAAAGGGAGCAAAATACACAATATAACAAAGGAGCTTTTGTTCAAAGGCATGTTGCCATGTTAGCAAGACATTCCTTGGGTCAAAACCTATGTAACTAGAAGCCAAAAGGATGATATGCAAATGAAATTTCAAATGAAATTTTCTGTAGTTTGTTCTAAAAATTATTTAAAATTTTCCCAATGCATGATTTTTTTTTTGTTAATCATTATTGAATAAATATGAAAATTTAAAAGTGTGAAAATTCCTTACAAATTCAATGTTTCATCTTGAAAAATGATCAAAGTTTTAAGTCATCACCAAAAATAAAATTTCCACATTTTTTAGTTTTATTAGATTCTAAACTATAATTTCTCTTAATACATCATGTACATTATAATCCATTTATATGTGGTAAAGGACTTTTGAAGCTTTGAAATTTTGAAGAAATTTTTAAAACATTCTTTGAATTTTTAAAGCTTTAAAATTTCACATTTTAAAAATTATGAGTGATTTTTTAGTGTGGTTAATATGTTATTATCACCTATATTCTTTTCAATGAAAATTCTTTTATTTTATGAATCCTTTTGATGATCCTTTGCAAAATTGACTCCATCTGACACAATAGGTGTACATTTTCAAACATCCTAAATAAAAACCAAAACTTATAATTGGATCAAATGAATTTTTACTCTAAGTTCTTTAACATTCATATGAAGAAAAAAACACTAACTTGCCATGATTATTATGGTTTGAAATGGTAATAAAAAAATAAATGTTTGATTTTGACTAATTACATTTAACATCCAACACCCTTTTTGGTTCCTTGTTACGTGTTTTGACCCCCTTACAATTCAATTGGGTATTGTGGTTACTTTTATACCAAGCATCCACATGTAGACTCATGTACTTAACTCATTATATTGGTGACCCATTGGAATCTTACACCACATGGCCCAAGAGGTGAGCCACATGAATGTTGGGTAGTTTCACTTTTTATGAGAATCATCTATTCAAATCTTTAACCTAGTTTTAAAGGACCAAGCACATTCTCTTTTGAAAAAATTAAGAACTTCTTCACAAAATTGGTTCAGGTTTCAAGAAATTGGAAAACAAACACATTGTCTAGTTTTCAAAAGTGGTTCCCACAACTTGGTCATAAAAAAAATTTAAATGGAGATATTTTTCTTGTAATTCACAAAAAAAAATAAAATCAAAAGTATTAACCAAAAAAAGATGGAAAATGGGAAAATTAAGTTTTTCTTACAAACTTTAACATGTCCACAATTTCCTCCCTTTCAAATTCACCATCAAAAATTTTCCAACCTCTTTTTTAAGTGTACATCCATTTTAATAAAATTTACTAGATTAAAAGGTGTTTTAAAACCAACTTTTGAATCACTAAACCAATTCTTGCTAACAAATGTTATTTTTTAAAAAATTAATTGTAAATGACATCTCCTAAGATTGGCAAATATACTAATTAAATAAAAGATTTTTTCAATTTCTATTTGTGACCCCACAATTATACTTAATACTTGGTGAGCAAAAAAACTCACAACAAGGAACATGAATTCATGTTTTTTCCATCATTGAAAAGGGCAAATTATATCCTTCACATCCACGTGATATTTTTTGAATATCAACAACTCTTTGTTGACTAGTTTGTTGGCTAGTTCACTTGTGCTAATATTCGTGTCAAAAATATTTAAATTGTAATTTTCAATCATCCATTTTTTTACAAAAAGAACTTCCATTATATGCTAGTGGATGCAATTGATGATAACATTTCACAAGCATAGATATAACAATTTTGTCATATTCCTCAACAATAATAACATTTTGTTCATGATCAATGAATGAAAATACCAAATAAATCTTTAAAAAATCTTGAATCTATCATTAAGAAAACATGTTAGTTTTTTGTTTTTTTTTTTTTTTTTTTTTTTTTTTTTTTAAATTA
>Ga0116231_10002518_pt1 | contig 38360 bp, 31 predicted proteins | sample S1TSphgellanicum_2_FD_89695 | JGI IMG/M metagenome (GOLD analysis project Ga0116231, IMG submission 89695) | Host-associated microbial communities from peat moss isolated from Minnesota, USA - S1T2_Fd - Sphagnum magellanicum MG | ecosystem: Host-associated > Plants > Peat moss > Unclassified...
GTAGGGAGCTGATGAAGTCAGTGGGGAAGTTGTGGTAGTTAAGTCACTATCATACATACTACTGTTGATGGTCCCTGAACAGGTGTGAGACTGGCACTTTTGTTCATACCAGTGTGTGTTTTTTGTTTTTGTTTGTTTCTGTCTTCCCTTGTTTGGTTCTTTCTGTGGCTTCCTGAGGAAGAGTTAACCTTGCTGTTTCTTCTTCATCGTGAGAATGGAGATTTCTCTATTCTTATGAAAGATATGTTGCTGTGTATAATTTGTTCAAAATTTGATGTTAGTGTCTCTGATATTGTCCAAAAGTATTGTAGTGGGGTCTTTTGACTTTGCAAAGACTACTAAGTCATAATATGTGGTCTGTAATTGTAATGTGGAACCTTGGGTGCAATACAGAGTATTTTGGACCATAGAATGCTTGATATAACTTGCAGCAGATTGTGTTTCAGAAACTTTGTGCAGTGAGCTTTAGGAGGGAGGTTCTTGGAAGCTTATTATGACATAGTAAGTGCTGTTTTGGATGTGCAGGTGGAGGGTCATCCAAGCAATTTGAGTGTCCATCGGTCATCCAGCATACAAGAAAGGGAGCGGGATGTGTTGAGGCCAAGTAGCTCTCTGGCCTTGCCAGTGGAAGACAAGGAGAGGATGCTACCAGGAACCAACCAAGGGGGGGAGAAGGTGAAATTAAAAGGGCGGCGCTCTAGTGCTAAGTCTGAGCTGTCCCCAGCAGCCATGGCCAATGGAATGTCTGATGGAGTCCGTGACCACAAATGGAATGCACAACATCAACGCTTAAGTCTTGACAGCAGCCGCACACGACCTAGTGAGGGACATGGTTTTAGGTAGGGTTGTTGCCCTTGTGACTGAGTGATTAAATCAGTCCGTCAGACTTGATCCTGAAACCTATGGAGCTACTGTTTCTGAAGATTGGATGCAGACTCCACCTTGGTTGCATGCGGTGGAAAGTTTGTACTGGATGAAGTTGAGGAACCCTACAGCTTTCGTGAATATACTTCTTTGGCTAAAACTTTTGTGATCTTGAAGACATACTGCATTAACAGATGTGCAGTTTTGCTGTATATTGTGAAAAATTTGGCATGAATTCTCTTTGATCCTTCATATGTGATAAGTACAAATGCCTGACTGTGTACATGGGCACATATTTACATGATCATCTGAGGCTAGCTTTTGATGAGCATTCAGCCACCTTCCAGAAAAAAGATGAAACCTCACAGATTTGACCATTTTGATTGGCACTCTATATTCTGAGAAAGCTGTCAAGTTGGAGCTTTATGAGTTGGTGATCCTTAAGGGGGGAAGCTAGAGAAAAGAGATACTGTTGAGTGTGCTGTCTAATGTAGGGACTTTTTGTGTGCAGATCAGGGCCTGTGCATGGCATCACGTCCATACATAAAGCAGAAGTATCAGCCCAAGCAAATGGGTTAAACATGCGAGGTTTGAATAAGGGAGACTTGGCTGGTGTTGTTCCTGTTGGGGAAAGGGGAGAACGTTCTATAATCTCAGAGAGGGAGCGTACCTCTCTGAAGAATGAAGCGAGGTTTGTGTTTTTCTCAACTTCTTGTTCAATTTTGTTATTTAATGTGTAGCTTTTGGTGATTTCTTGATGTTCCTTAAACATGTATGCAGGGTAAGTCCTCAACAGGAAGCCCATCCAGCCAGCTTGCCTATTGTAACAAAAACCAAATCGGCTCGAGCACCTCGTTCAAGCTCTGTTTCCAGCACCAATCCCTCTGGGCATTCAAGCCGGGCTTCACCTTTGCTTGAGACCCAGGACCGTCCCTTAGGAACTCCAGCAACCAAAGCACAGCTCTTTTCAGGACCCAGTCATCGCAAGAGACCAGCACCGTCCCGTTCATCATCACCACCACCAGTGGCCCAATGGGGGATTCAAAGGCCTCAGAAGGTGCGTGTGGCTCGGCGGGCCAATCTTAATCCACCACTTGGGATCTTGATCCCATCTCAGGATGAAGTGAATGGAGCAGATGAATCTGGAACAGGGAGGCAGGAGGGGAGTGGGAGTGGTTCTACTATAACTGGTCCTAGGTCAACTACCCCAGTTGCCATATCTGCATCAAGTTTGGCACGGCGGGTCAATGTGTCCAGCAGCCAGTCTCTTTTAAAAAGCAAAGCTCGAGTTGAACAGACCCCTGTCTCTGTTGGGCCTTCAGTGAGTGATGATTCTGACAAGCACGGTGAGAAAGCAAAAGAGATAAACAAGAAGGTAATGCCAGAGTCAGGGGAGGCCAAAATGGAAAATTTAGGTCAGAAAACAGGCAGTGTTTTGTTCTCTACAAACAAAAGTCATCTTGTGTTGAAAGAAGAAGGATGTCAAGGGGATGGCGTGCGGCGGCAGGGGCGAACTGGGAGGGTTTCAGTCACTCCCCGGGTAGTGACTCCTGTGATTGCGTCTACTCCTGAAACTTGTGAAATTATACCATCGAGTGTGAAGCAGCTCATAAGTGCCAGGGGAATGTTTGACGTTAAGCCTAATAGGTGAATCATAAAAACACACTAAGTTTGTATTATTATTTGTGATGTTCCATTTTGATATGTTCTCCATGTGTTTGTTTATATCTTTGTTCCTCTGTTACCTTCATGGAGAAAGTCTCTTGTATAAGAGACAAGACTTGTGTCCTTTGGCAACCATGATCGATATGATGTAACTTATGAGGTTAACAATTGTAGGAGTATGGGCTTCTCTTTAGTGACACAGCCTCATGACAGATCTCTATAAGCTGACCTGCAACTGTTGAACTTGTTATTACCTGTGTAATTATATGTCAGGCCAGGACGGCCTCCACTGAAGAAGGATGCTGTTGATCGTAAGCCTGTGACAAGGCAGCGGCGGGAGTTATCAGGTGTGCTTCCTTTACTTCACATGTTTTTGGAAGATTAGGTCTTATGCCTGCACGTTCATTTCTGTTGGTCTCTGTTTCTTGTTACTGGAAGTTGAACACATTTTTGCTCTCTCATTTCTTTGCTTCGTGAAGAGAAAATGCACCCGATGTTTTTTGAGATTGGGGTGTTTTTCTGCAATGCGAGAATCATGTTTGAGCGGGGGTCTTTAATTCAAGCTTTTGGCTATTATCTCAGGGACTCTTGTTCCTCTGAAATATTCAAATAGCCACTGGAGGTTTTGAGACACTTTTCCAGACTCACTTGGTCCAATTTGTTCAGAGAATGAGACATCAGTAGCGTACATTGAGATTAAGGACAAGACCTTCCAGATAATGATCACTTACAGGCTCCCAGACATTGTCAGTCTAAGCAAATTGTGCATGGCTGTACTGCCATTTGAAAGGGGAATATAACTTGAATCACAAACTGCAACACAGAGGTAGAACGATAACTTCAAGTTCTGAATTTCTGCAGGGAATTTTGATGATGATCAAGAGGAACTTGTGCGTGCAATTCAAAGTGCTGTGAATTTCAGTGGTGAGAAAATGCTGCTTTTATTTTGCATCTTTAGACTTGGTGTGATGAAATGAAGTGTGTGGCATTGTTGAAATGCACTGTTTGTGCCACTTCAATCAATGTTGTCTATCAGTGCTGCAAGATCTAATGAGTTATATCAGACTATTTCTGACTATCTGATCATCACTTTCTGGAGGCAAGAGGCATCTTATCTTTAAACTCTTATTACAATTTGGCCAATCATTTGTTGGATGTTGGAACTGTTTTGTGCTCACAGTGGATGCTAGCCCAGTTGGTTTCTGGATGCAAGTTGAACCCTATTTTGCTTACATGATTCCAGCTGAAATTGATCATCTCCATCAGCTAGTAGGTTTCTTGTTTCTTATCTTCTTTGATTTCAATTTATGCATTGGGATACAGTGTTTGCTGCTTTCTGAAACTTTTGGCCTTGTACCATCCTTTTACCCACTGTTTGAAACTCAACTTCTGATGACTGTTTTGTGACCACATTTGCTCAGTCTATCATCTGAGGGCCCCACTGTTTATTGCACATGGATATGGAGCCTATTGTGCAGTTAATTCTTGCATTTGGTCTTTTCTTGGCACACCAGAATTTAGAACTTCAAGTGGCTTTAACAATGCTTATGTTATCTACCCTGCAGACCAAAGAGTTTGAGGTTGACGATACAGCACTGCAAATCCCATTGTGTGGTGATCAACTTTTGAAGGTGCAATGCTCTTTTGATTCTTCTTTTGTGTTTTGATTAATTTTGATTGTTTAGTGCTTCTATCTGCTTAAGGGGGGCTGTTTGTTTTTTGTGGAGCTTTGGAACTCATGATCCCTTTGTTCATTCTGATCTCGGGACGAGGATTTACTTTTAGTGGATTCTTTGTGTGGGTTGGTTTTGTTATGGTAACCCCTCTTGAGTGCATTGAATGATGACCTCCAGTTCTTGTTTCTGTTTGCTGTAGTTTGAAATGATGCAAAGCTTGGGTACTCTGCAACTGTCACCATGCTCTGATGTGGGTAGCAACAAGTCCATGGGTGTAGTGAATGGGAGCAATGAAACTGATGGGGTCTCTGCAACAAGAAAATTTCAAAGGTTTGAAACTGGATGCACTACTGGTGGGACTCAAGGATCTAATGGTGGTTTTCCTCACAAGTTTTTCTCCCTCTCCCAGCGTCTGATGTCTGCCTTCATTAATGTGGAAGGCACAGATGAGGGGGATGTACTTAGATCCTCTGAGGAAATGTTCCAAGATGAATCTGTCAGGGAAAGCCACTTGCAAGAGTCTGAGTCACCTTTACACCTGGGAAGCCAGAGTGGTAGTGAGTGCATTGATTTTGATGGAGGTGAGTCAGATGGTGATTTTGGGCGCCTTGAGTCTGAGAGCTGGAGCCATGGGGTAAGAGAGAGACGACATTCTGAAACGTTTGCAGTTTCCAATGGCCATTCTCATGACAGTATTGGGTTAGTGCCTGGGAAAGATGATGACCCAGGTGAGGGTGACAACATTCTTGCCGATAGAAGTGGGGAGTGCTGTGGAGACAGGACCAGTGCTGGGGTTTTCCCATCTTGTAAGCATAGTCACAAAGAACCAGGGAAAGCATCTGAAATGACAGATTGGGAGTTGCAGTGTCATCAAATGAGCTTAGATGACAGGCTCGCACAGGAGCTTCACAGCATTGGACTTCTACCTCAGCAACTTGTAAGCATGCTCCCCATTCATCCACCTTCAGATGGTTCTTCCTTTTGGCCTGCAGTATCCTAGATAATTGAGAAAGCATGCTTTGAATGTTAACGAGAGATGTTTTCTTTTTTTGATATAGTAGAATAAAGATTTATCTTCAAAGATTTCTAATAAAAAATCTGCTAGATCATAGTGGCCAAAGAGGTACTTGCTCATGTGATTGAGAGTAGCTTGATCATGGATGTTGTACCACAGCCTGACCTTCCACAACGAGAAGATGATGAGATTTGTGAGGAGCTCAGGAAGCTGCAGTGCAAACTTAAAGAGCAGGTTGTCATCTTTGCCTTGAGTGTGAAAATTTTGAGATTTCTGTATTGCTTGTAAGGGGAGGATTATCCAATAGTTCTGCCGAGCCGTTCAGCTTACCCTGTTATTTGGTCATATAGAGACAACCTGATGTCCATGGCATCTGGCAGATGGTCATGACCTAAATGCATGCTATAACTCTCCAGGCTGTATGTTGTTTTCATTGCCACTGCCACTGTCAGCTAGACTCGTGAGAGTTTGACTCTAGAGATGCCATATATGCTAGAATTTTTGCACCTATGCTTGTCTTATGTACCCAATGCATTCATCATGGTTGTTAATGTGGCCACATCCTCAATGGTTGCTCAGTCTCCATTTTCCGTATATATTGGAATGGTCTTGTGCACTGACATCTGTTCTTTTGAGTGCTTTCTGACAGCCACAGCTGAGTTTTGAAGTTTATGGAATTTATTTTTTTTCGGTTGAGCAGGTTGTCTCAAATAAGGAACGGATTACTTGTCTTGAAAGAGTGGTGTGTGCTGGGAGGGGATCTGAAGAAAGGTGCAGTCTTTTCATTCACATATTTTTGAAATTAATCCTGAACTCATTTCTTTGCTTTCCTGTTAGTTGTTCTAGGTCAAATTTTTGAAATTAATCCTGAACTCATTTCTTTGCTTTCCTGTTAGTTGGTCTAGGTCAAATTTGGGTGCAGAATCTACTTGGACTTTCTGTGCTCATGAAGTAGTATCATCAGGGTCTGTGAACACAACAATGTTATCCATACATTCTTTGATGATTTGTTGCCTTGCAACAGACTGTGTTCTAGTACTGAAAACGTTAATATTTTCACATTAACATTTCTTTTGGATTTGACCTTAATGCAGGGACCGTGAACACCTAGCTATGGACAAGCTTGTGGAAAAGGCTTACATACGCCGCATGGTGAGACTCCTTCCTTTGGTCAAGCTCAAAAGTCTTGGCACTTTTAATCAAAATGCAACTTTCATTATGAGCTTTTTTTGCATTGCCCTTAAGTAGCCATACTTAAGGTTGCCATGGAGTTATTTCAAATCATTTGCATAATATGGTTTTATTAACCGTTGAGTATTGGATTCTATATAACTGGTGAGTGTAAGATAGCTGGTCTTCTGTGATGGAATGATCCTGGGACAGTAGAACCTGACTCCTCCCTTGGCGTTTGATACTGAGACCTTTGAACTCTAAGCCCTAATTGGCTGAGAAGTATTGGTCAAGGAAACATAACCGACCTTCTGTAGAGTCCAAACTGCTGGAATTGTACACCTGAAGCTCAAAACTCCATTTTTTTGCAGAGTTCTCGAGGATCCAAAGGACCACCTGTGAAAGGTGCAAGGGCTGCAGCACTGGCATTTGCGAAGAGGGTCATTTCAAAGGTTCGAAGCTTTGAAGCAGGACATAGCTGTATTGTTGACTCTACACTGAGGGATCTGCTCTTCTGCATCCCTCATAAGATAATCGAGGCCAGTATTGACAAAGCCCAAGAAGTTGTTAGCACTGAGGCTCCTCTCTTACCCTCTGTGGATTCTCCTGCCACAGGTTTGCACAGCCTTCCTGTCTCTAATAACTACACTATTATCACATGCTACCAGCAGGTCAGAGAAGTTTGAGTTGACATTTCAAGGGTTTCTCAGTTTAGCTGTATCAAAAGAACTTGCGTTAAAGTTGAAATGTATGCAGACTCCTCCTGTTGTTGGCCACTAGATGAATCTTCGAAAGTGGGGTTAATTGAAAGCTTGAAGTTCTGCAGGCCAGATGCAAGAGACAGATCTCAATCTGGAAATTAAATATGAGCCCAGATGAAATTTGTGGATCAATTTCAACCCATCATGTATGCATGTGCTAGTGAGATACTTTCTTCTTTCAACAGCATGTTTTCTGATGATGGATAGACTCCTTTTCAGATGGTTCTCTCCATTGGTATGAAGGGTGTAAATGTTGATTGGCTCTTGCAGGGGCCCATTGGACAGCTCAGGAGAAGGTGGAAAAGGATTTTGTAGAGGATAAGTCATCACCAGGGGATCATAATAAGCGCATGACATTGAAAGATGAGGCATGGCCAATACGAGCAAAGAAACGAGAAGCACTTCTTGAAGATGTATCTGGATGGGGCTTTAATAACTGCTCAGGTGGTAGTACTAAAGGTAAACATAGTGAGCAAGATCGTGATGGAAAAGGAGGCTTGGCTAGAGATGGAAATGCTAATATTCATCCCAGCGAGAGCTCAAGACTGGGAAATGTCAAGGGAGAGCGGAAGACAAAAGTGAAGCCACGGCAGAAAACCCGGCCTCTTTTGAAACCCATGAATGGACTCCTTGCAAAGTCACTGACGGAACACCAAGTATCAAAGGATAGGGCTTCCAGACAAATTTCAACACAGAAACTTGTTTCCTTTGGAGAGGAATCCATCCCAATAATGCCAGCCTCTGAAGAGCTAGGACTTGGAATCAATGTGGATGCTATTGTTGACCTCTCACAACTCCCACTGCCAGGAATGGATGAGATGACAGTTCCAGATATGGGTCCACAGGTTCAGGATGATATGGGCTCCTGGTTTGACTTCGATGACCCATCACAACCATCAGATGAACTTGTGATGGGGCTGGATGTCCCAATGGATGACTTATCTGACCTTGGCATGATGATGTAAAATCAGTTAATGTGCCTCACTCCTAATCATGACCTAAACATGATTTGAACGTGGGGAGTTCTAGACAAAGATGATGTAAATCCAACAACCACAGCCAGTGGCAATATGAACCAATGACCCATCCAGGGTCAAGCTCTGGTGAGTTTAGTCAAAGATAATGTAGAACCGGTTGCTAGAGCCACACACCCCTTGCTATGACATAACCTGTGACCTAACCCAGTCATTTAATCTTGGTGCGTTAAGGTTACACAAAGATGATGTAAACCAGCAACAAGAGCCACATCTCTCATCATGACATTCCCACCTTATGTGTTAGGTGTAATCATGTGGGTCTGAGAAATGGCGGTGTAAAGCCAGCTTCCAACAAAGCCTCATCACCACAGGATCTAACAATGGTGGTTCAGGCAATGAGCCTCTTGCCTTGTACATTGAAGGTTAGTTCCTTCCAGGCCTTTTTCACTGTCTGTTCCTGCAACATCTGTCCCTTGAGAACAAAGACTATGAAGGCTCTCCTCTCCCTCATTATTGGAATAGGTTTATGTTAGGAAGGGGTCTTGAACCTCAATAGCAGTGTTGCTGTGAGACAGTCACATCTGCAATCAAGTAGGTTTGACAATTGGAACGATTTATTCAGGGAAAACACATAGCCTCTCAATTTTTTTGCCAGTTCGAGTATTCACATTTGTAAAAAAGACCAGGCTCCCTTGTACCAAAACTTTGTGTAAGTCATGCTGTTTTTCAACCAACACCTCGGGAGAAGTGTAAGTTCAGGGTTTAGGGCTTTGGTTTATGGCTGAATGTCAGATGCTCTTGACAGGATTCTTTGCTGAATTTGTTGGGATTACTGTTCTGAACTTGCAAAATGCATGCTATTCAATTCCTTGCTATGGTTAACCACCTGTACAGTGGATGATTATGTCCATTTTTGGTATATGTCAGAAAAGATGTATTTTTAATTTTAGCATTGTCAATTTATTGATTCTCAAACTCTTAGAAGAAGAGCTGGGCTCTCAAATGTCAAAGGAAGTGGGCAGTTGAAGATTTGTTGACAGATTGTGGTCATGGATTCTAAATGGAGAATTGTTTTCCTGGTGAGTCTATGACAGATCTCCGGTTCACCAAGGTGTCTTCTGAAAGGAGAATATTGTGCTGCTGAGTTTAGAAATCCAAATAGCTGACGAGTCCTAGTTCCTAAGTTGATGTCATTGTGTAGTGGGTATGATGACTCTGAGGACAGGTTCAGTAGGACCTGGACCACTTATCTGCCCTGCAGATTATGAACATCAAACATGACCCAGATGTATAGCAAGGTATGGTATGACAGACTCTCTGTGGCAGGGAAATATGATACTGAGCTCAGCAAGGGTTCGTGGACACTGTAGTGTGCACTTCATCTCATCAGCAGGTCAAGAATGGTGTGTGGTGTTCAGCATCAAGCCAACAGTGTCTAGTGTTTCGAACTGAATTTATGTCTTTTGGCAACATCTGTGTTGTTGAGAGCAGAATCCTGCCCAGAAAAAGAGGTCTTCTCTCTTTTTGGTGAGTTAGCTGCTTCCATGAGACCAAGAATCTCTTCCATGACATCTTTGCTCCTTCAATGCAGCTTCTCTCTCTTTTGGTGAGTTAGCTGCTGCCATGAGACCAAGAATCGCTTGATGTTTTTCTGTGGCATCCTTGCTCTTGAACGCAGCTTCTCTCTTTTTGCTGAGTTACGTGCTGCCATGAGACCTAAAGAATCTCTTGATGTTTCTCTGTGACATCTTTGCTCCTTGGATGCAGCTTCTGACAATGCTCTTGCATATGTTTTATGAGGTTTCTAAAGAGTGGCCTACCAAGACCAGGATAACCAGCTATGACAAGACAGAAAAGTGATTGCTCTGACCCACCACTACTTGTGTTGTCTTGTAAGCAATTTCATTCCATGCTCAAAGATGGTCAAATCAGTTGGTACTCTTCAAGAGCTATATTCAACCATTGGTTTGTATCTTCAAATAACTTTCATGAATGTTTGTGCTGTAGCAGATTTGGTTGAAGACCAGTCCAGCAAAGGTGCATAACTGTATGACTTCCAAGAAGTCATGAGTGAAGCACATTACATTCAACTCAATCAAGAGGACTCATGTGTCCATTCTTAGTGTTGGACACCAGATTTTAGGAGCATGTAGGAAGCTTGCTCAAGAGCCACTGTCTGGAGTCAGAAATATTGGTATGTTCATATCCCCTCGCCGCATATGCTCAGAATTACAGCTATTCTATTAGCACTGCCAGATATGACAGCACACATCTTTGAGATATCAGTATGCGGTACACACTAAATCCTGAGAGTCAGAACCTGAAGGAAAGCTGAAAGTAGAAATGAGATCTTTTTTTATTTACAGCACAAACAAGGTATCAAAGATACTCAAATGTCCAGAAATTGTAGAGAGACGAAGAGAGTTTGACAAACTAGAGGGCACCTATCTTCATTATCTCAATTTTTACACAATGAATTTTCATGCAACAGGGGACTTAGAATGTAGAGTTTCTACACAATCTCCTTAGTCAAGGATGGTGAAAGGAATCCTTGCAACCCAGCAATGCTTTTTTCGGAGGATGGCTTTGGTCTCTCAACCTCCACAATTAAAACAATTTACCTCCCCTTTCACAGTTATAGTTAAACCAAACAGTCAGTGGAAACAAAACACCAGGTCAGACAAGTTTCCACTCTTGGGCTCTTCCTGCAAGATTTACTGGTTCTGTGGGCAAGAAGAGCTTCACAAAACCATTCAAGTGGCTTCCTTGCACAGTTCTGTGAAAGAAAACTACATGGCCATTATGAAAGCAAGTGAGTAGGTGACACTTCCCTATTCTTGTTTGATATTTGTGGGCTCACTCAGCACGTACTTCGGTAGGTCGTACTTGGCACCTATTAAAACCATGAAACAAAGATTAGATCATGTTAGGACATGAGAACTGTGCAAATTAACAATTGCACAGTTACAGCTTACAGATAAGAAGGTCAAAGATGAATCCTTCTACACTTAATCATTGCATTTAGCGCTCTGAGTTAAGATCCAAAGCTATTGCTTCAGGATCTGCATCTAATTTTGAGGTTGGTTTAGATTTGTAGCAGCTTTTTCCAACTTGCACTTGAAAACACTGCCGTATTTCAAGGAGCCAGAAAGAGATGTAATTGATCAGTCGAAAAATGGAATGCAGAAGGCTAATTAGCAAAATTTCCACCAGAAACTTTTGACAGTATAAAAAAATTGTGAATCCTTGACAAAAACTACAGCTTCTTCTGGTAACAACAATGCTGCTCTAAAGCTGCTCTGAAACGATGTTATCATAAAACATGAGCTGCGAATCATAAATCCTGCAACTCCTGATCATTCTTTATGCTTCTTCATGAATTTTCCAGATGCATTCAGTTCTGCAAATTCTAAACCAAACAGAGTTTTTCCAAAAGTTCTGATCTTATGCCATATGCCCTCGGAAAAAAAGTTGCTTGTTCTGTGGGGCCACTGAGATCATGCAAAAGTGAAGCACAATTACTTTCTATCCACCACCTCCAGCAGCTAAATTCCCTAAGAGTCAGATGCTCCTCATTCAGACATATGGATTGTGAAGTCCGGGTCAGGCACGGGGGCCTTGAAAACAGGGGTGTAAGTAAAATTGGGTCAGAACATCATTAACTAAACAACTCACAGAAACCAAAATGGACTTTGGCGGCAATGAAAGTGGAAAAGAAAGGTTTTTTAAAAATTTTACCTCTTTCATCATAGCAAGTGGATAAGTCTTCAGACTGGACAATGATGCCAGCACTATCCACAATTGCTTGAGCCAGATGAATGTCAGCTTCTGCAGCTGCTCGTAGAGCATCCCATATCTCTGCCCAGTATTCAAGCATGTCAGATTTGTAGTCATTTTGTGAGATAAAAGAAAAATCTCAGAAACAGAAGATCTGAATTGCAAGGTTCCCATGACCTCCAGAATTTTCATACCTACTACTTTCATGGCTTTCTCACCTTCAGAAAAGAAGTTCTCACAAATAGAAGATCTGAGCTTTGATCTGAATTGCAGCGGTAGGAACTTGACATCTCCTAGACATGTCTTGGGATCTCCAGAATTTTCATATGTATTACTTTCATGACTTTCTCACCTTCGCTTCTGTGAGGATTACCTATCTGGCTAAAAATGCAAACTAACTTCAAATCTTCAAATGTTTTTTTAGCTGATAAATTTGAAGCTTCTGGCAAAATGTGTTCATCAGTTGCAGTGGACTGATGTAAATGGTCAAAGTCAGAGGTTTATACAGTTCTTGTTATCAGCCAATTACTCCATACACACCTTCAGTGAAGTCTCAGAAGCTTCACTGTCACAAAGAGATTTGAACAGAATTCTACGAACTCAAAAACTGTGGAGATAAGAGGCCATGGGTGTTTGTTTGGGCTCTTTAGTTATTGGAACCTACCTTTCTGACCACCATAGTGCGGAGCAGTGTCCCAGAATTCATCTCGCATTTGCTTCAACTGTGCCCTTGTAATGACCTCAGTATGCTTCCATGCTTTTGGCCTCCTCACCTTTTTCTTTTGATGTCCTGCCACCCCCAACAACAACCCAGTCTGTCACTATTCATTGGACTCAACTTTTAAACCAAGTGTGGGAAACTCAACAAGTTGAAAGCATGCATCCGCTTTACTACTGATATTGAAAAGCTCTTCCATCTCTGCTAAGAAGATGACGGCACCTGAAAACTTTCTCAAAACAAAACCCACTAGAAACTCCAGCAAAATTGGAAGGCAGATAAGCTAGACAAAAACACAACATACCCAGCTTGTAACTTAGCTCACATCAGAAAAGGCAGGTCACAAGAAGCAAGTTTTCCAATAGTTTGCAAGTTTCTGACTTGGAGCCACACTCTTACACAGAGAGAGTCCAGAGGTCCCAAAGACGAGGCATGCCCAATCCCTGAATCTAACTCACAAACTATTTGGAATTTCTGCTACTGAATCAATACTTCTGTGCAAAATTCTGAACTGACACAATTGCCAAACCAATTAAGAAGACAGCTCAAAAGCCAGCAAACTTTTGGTTGCAGGATTAGAAGAGTAGTCCTCACAGAGTGATAATTTTGTGTCTCAACAGAGGACTTTCGTGCTCAACTCTGATCTTTTGGGCCCTCACATAAAGCTCCATCCTCCACTCTGTGATGCTCAGAACTGATAAAAGCTTCAAGATAAAGCTGAAGAAAGGCAGGGAGAGAAAAAGCTTTCATGGAATCAATGGAGCTGCCAACAAGAAATATACATATAGAGAGAAAGGCAGGAGAAGAAGAAGAAATAATTTCAACGCAAAAAAATCAAAACAGGATAAAGTTGATATATGCTTCAATGTGTGAAGTGATAGCAGGGAGCATTACAGATAACAGAGAATGTTTTGACTCATGATTTAAGGATCTCAGTCAGATAAACTCAATAATGTGGTCTGTGGAATACAAGGTGGGTCATTACGCTCAGAAAGCCTCTTGGAAGCTGAACAAGCCTGCAGAGGTTGGCAACAAGTAGCAGCAGAGATCATAGAGACAACTGACCCTAAAAATTTCTTTCTTTAGAATTTGGGAATGCAGAAAGCTTACTTTTCTCTCACACCTCCAGATCTGGTCTAGTTAACATTGTCATTCACCCACCCACAGAATATACTCCAACAGATGCAGAGTCGTCCAACATCATGCCAAAGAGCCTAATGTTACTCGTAAAACTGCTGTACAAAGTCTGAAGCTCTGCTTCTTCCAACTGTAATTTCCCTACTGCAGGAGCTCACTGGGAACCCCAAGCACCAGACCCAAAGTCTGAATGATTCAATTGTGACCTGTGACAGTCAACTGTCATGCATATTGACAAGTGAAGCTGAGTACAACAATGGTCCAGCTAAAGCTACCACAATGTGCAATTACATGGGCCAAACCACAGATTTGCACAAAGTGGAATCATGCCATAACAAAAGGATATAGACTGCTGAAATTTTTCATTGACAGTAGATATTAGCAAAGGTGAAACAAACAAAATTGTTTCTCTCTGTGGCACAACAGAGATCCCTCTACCCTCACAAAACAATCCACAAACAGAACAAAGGCAATTTTGTCAGGACAAAATGCTCCAAGTGAAATTCATTCATGTAGCATTCCAGACTCTAATTTCTCAAAAATAATTTTACATCAATCCTGTGATTCTAGGTAGCATAGTAGAAACACAAAACAGAAGTGAATCCAATTTAAGGTTGCAACATGAGAAACATCACAAATTTGAAAGTCCTCAAGCAAGATATATTATTTATCAACCCTGTAATGTTCTTGTACAAAGACGCAGTTTACCAAGCATTGATGCAGGTGACAGTGACCCAACTCAGAGTGAAACTTGGAACTTGGTGAACTCCCAATTGGGTTGTGGAAAAGCTGAGAGTGTAAAAGGAACGTTGTAAGTGAAAGCAAGCACACACGAGAAACCCATATATTACTCCAAGTGTCTGTCAGGTTGCACAATAATTCCAAACTTTGGAAAAACAAAGAATGCACAACAAGAAAACATGTCACCTTTAGAATACCATACCGGCCAATAACATAAACATCTTCAAAACAAAACATAAACAAATAAATAAATATTACTATAATAAAAACCAGGATTCACTCATGGTGTGCATCATTCTGCATAACAAATTCCGAGCCTAAGAAAAACATCAACATGTATGATATCTCTTGAACAGCACCCACCCAACACCTTGGAAATTTTTGCAAACTCTTGAAAAATAAAAAAAACTTGTAAGGCAAGCATAGTAAAAACCAATGAGTTGTGATAATTTGCAATCCAAGATAAAAGATAAAAGCAGATGCAGATGCCACAAATCTTAGATCCAAAAAAAACCCAGCTTTAAATGACTACCAATTATCACAAAACCTTGAGCAAGCAAGCACAATTGTCACAAACCAGAAGTTGAAGAGATGGGGTTTTTTCCAGAGGTGATTTCAAAAATTGCAAAGCAAGGAGGCTGGAAACAAACCCTAGCATCTCCCCAAAAAAGGAAAAAAAACCTATTTCTTCCAAAAAAAATTCTTTGAAATGAAAAACCCTTCAGAAGCAAGCACTGCCTTCAAACAACAAACTCTATGAGACAATGTTTAATGCCACATCCAAAACAAATGCTTCCCACACACACACACACACACACACACACGAGGAAGAAAACAGAAGAGAGAGAGAGAGAGAGAGAAGGGGGGAGAGGGGAAGGAAAAAAAGGCAACAACCCAAGACAAAAAAAAAATTCCCCAATGCCAGGAAGAAGGGTTACAACAAGTGCAACAAAGGAAAGGAACAAAAAAAGACAAGGAATGGGGAGGGGAAGAGAAACTCACTGTCAACAACACCCTTAGTTGAGGATCCCACACAACCCATGATTTGGAATTGGATGGATCTATCTCCAGAGAGAGACAAACAGAGAGATAGAGAGAGAGAGAGACAGAAAGGACAGTTTTACTCTCTACAAGCAGCAGCTGCCATCATGCCACCACTATCATCATCATTCTTCACATTGCTCTTTTCTTTTGCGAGATCTTCTTCCCCCCCCCCCCCCCCCCCACCACCACAAACCCCTCTCCTGTCTCTCTTCTCCTCTCCTCTCCTCTCCTCTCCTCTCCTCCCACCCACCTTTTTTCCTTCTCCCACTGCTCCTTTTTTCTCTTCTTGCTCATTGTTTTGACCTAAATCACAAATCCCAAACAAACACAGCCAAAAATGACTTCTATGACCCTAATAAACTCAACTTCTGTTGAATTATACATTTAATAAAAAAAATGTAGGTTAGAATACATTTTTAGATTCAGCTCCTGTTGAATAATTTTTTGTCATTGAAATTTTAGTAAAATTAGAGATCATTTTTCTAAAAGAAAATTTAGATTTCACACAACCATATATACAATTGTTTTTGTAAAACTAGTTTCTAATTAATTATCTGCTAATTGTGCTGAATGGAAAATAATTGATTGTCGGTATGAAGTTGAAGTGGGAGCCAAACTTCAAAGTAGATTAATTTTCAACTTCTGTTGAAATTATATTTAAAGCACTAATTTACAAAATTCATCCACTTTTAATTTTTTTGTGAAGTATTTTTTGCAAAATTTCGAGCTCAATCTTTAAAATCAAATAAAATAGTCTGTTGCAAAATTTTCCCTGTTTTTGTTTTACAGAAATTTTTTTGGGTCAATTTTTAGAAAAAGAAACAAAATCTGCAGAAAATTAATTCACATTTCAACAATTTTTTTTAGTTCTAAGGCAATTTTCTGTCAGTTTTCAACAGTTTGCTTAATATTTTACAAACTTGTTGCCAAGTGTTGATAAATCTTTTTTGGGATAATTGCGCTAGCATTGCTACATCAGAAAACTGAAAAAATTAAAAATAACCATCCTTCTTTTTTAAGCCCAACTTCTGTTGACTTCTTTACTTATATATTTGTCTGTAGTATGTTTGTTGGAATTGCCTACCAAGGCCAGAATTACATATAGTAAAGGATGTCGTGAAGCATCATTTCATCCATCTGTCCCATCATTCATCTATCCATCCGTCTCATTATGGTCTGTTTACTCTGACAAGGCGAGAAAGAGTGGAATACAGACGTGGCGCAGCAGAGAATATATATATTAGTGTTGTAAATATTGTCATTATAGAGTATAGTAGCTTAAGGGATTTTGGCCCCTAGGTAATATGTCTATTTTTATACGAGAATTTTTGAAAGACCATATTTTGGCTTGTGTTGAAACTTGAGATTAGTTACAGAGTTATAACAATATCTTGAAGGATTTTGGTTTCATTTAGAGGATTTTTTTTTGAAGAGTATATTTTTGCATGATGAAATACTTGAGTTTCCATAATTCTTCTTTTGCCTTAAGATACTTTTGACTGTAAATGGCAACACCAGAGCATGACACACCCCTTGTTATTGTTCAAAGTGTCATAATTTTTCAGTTTCTTTTGGTTCTACCCTTAGTGAAGAGTCTGTCAAACGTTTGTAAGTGTAGGGGTAAAGCCCTTTAGTGGGGTGAATCCAAGGAGACTAGGCCTCAACGGGGCATGAAACTCAGTTTATTAGGAGCAAATTTGATGCTATAAACTGAGTTTGCCCTGTCCTTTCTTTTCCTGAACACCTTCAACCAATCTCTGCTGCTGCTCTGTGTACTGTAGCTATAAATGTATGTTCTCAAGCCTCGTGCATTTAAGCCTCAGTCTCAGCATTTCATACCCTGATTTAATAAAATTTCACAACTTTGCGGACAACAGGCCAGGAGGGGATGAAGCATCAAATGAGGGGTCCAACTCAGGCCCAACAGGGCATGACTTTACAGATAACTCTACTAATGTAGAGAACAGTTTTTCCGACTCTTCCTGGGTTTTCTCACCCAGCCTCAATCTACTATCACCTTCAGCTGGGCCCTCAATCACGCAAAGAGCTTCAAAACTGTTCTTTACCTTGTTCAAAAGTAGGCATAATTTCCCTTGTCGTCACAAGCAGGCTTTCTTTTTAATGATTTTGTGATGTAGCCAAAGTGGTGATCATCCAGAAAATAATTTAGTCAAATTTGCTTACATACTAGATACGAAAGTATAAAAAATTAATAATCTTTCTATATTCTTGGCTACATATTGGAACTTATCATAAAAATCTGGTGATTTGGAAAAAACGGATTTCAAAATCTAACAAATTTGGGTCATTTTTCCCATGAAAAATGCTTTGGATAGGTCGAAATCATATTTGTTAGGCCAAAATTTGGAGAAAATTCGCCAGTAAAAGAAACACTTCTCATAAGGATAATTTTTCTAATAGGGTTATTCGCGAATATAAGGGACCCTCCAAATACACTAGGAAATGGTATAAGGGGTTTGTTTCCCCTCCTCGCAAGGGGGTTCAATGTCAAAGTGCTTTACATATTAGAGTTATCCGTAAAGTCAGGCGATTAGGGGTTGAGAACGGCCAGTTTGGGCATAATAGGGCATCAAACGCGTGATTGGGAATGAAAATTTTATAAAAGGAAATACCTGGGACCCAAACTAGTTTTTCCACAGATTTGGGTGGAAAACTGAGTTTCATCTGTGTTTCCTTTTTCCTGAGCGCCTGCATTGCTGCTACATATATTTTCACTGCTCCTACCTGTACAACTACTATAATTACTCTCGAACCTTGTGCATAAATGCTGAGTTTCAGCATTTCATACCCAGATTTAATCAAATTTCCTTACTTTGTGGATATCACTCACAGACGGGATAGGGGGTGAAACAGAGGGTGACTTTACGGGTAACTCTTTGGGTAACGCAATTATGTTACCAGTTTTTTTTTGATGTTTCCATCCGAAGTGCTGCTCTTTCATTGGTCCAAAAAATTGGGGGGGCCGGGGGCCGGGGCGGGGTGTGTTATAAGTTATATATTCGTACCTTCCTTCTTTTATTTTATACCAACTCATGACATTCTATAATAAATATTGTTACAATATTCGAGTTATTTGTAAAGTTGTTGAAAGAGGGCACGAAAACCCCCAGTTTGGTTGAACAGGGGACGAAACCCGAAACTGGGCACGAAAAAAATACAAAGGGGTTGAATGGGTGCCGAACTCAATTTTGGACCAAAACTCAGGGTCAAATGAGTTTGGTCCCCAGTTTGTGCCTATCGACACAATTTTTTGTGCCCAAAAGCTTCACTTGCATGAGAGCTTCACTCTTCTCATTCTTAGTAGTAGTTAGAGCTTGCTTGTATGCATTTGAGGAGTACACTTGTTCTTTGAGCGTGAGTGCTTTCATTAGACCACAAGGATAAGTATAGCAAAAAGTGAAGTGGTCGAGTGCCGAAAGCCTAGGTGCTTTGCATTTTGGACTGTTGTGGGTGTCAACTAGAACTTGAGTGCACCGGAAGTAGAAGGGAGCTTTGCATTTCTAGATTTTTGCAGGCGAGGTTAACAACTTTGATCGAATTCGTTTGAGAGCATGTTTCATGCCCAAGAAGAAGATGCTAAAAAAATTTACAGGCGTCACACTCGTGATTTGTTTCTTAGGGGAACATTTCTTTTGGCATTGTGGTTTGTTTTTGTATATTGCACCAAGTTTTGTGAAACAATGCAAGAACCTTTTCATTATATGTTTTTCTAATCACTAAAGTGGAAACCATCACCTTGAACTTGTAAGAGCCTTAATGTGGAGCTTTAGAGTTTTATCAATTCAAGCTTTCTATTACCTCTCCCTAACGAAATAGTCAATGGACAAATTCTAACATGCTTGCATTTGCACAAAAACCCATTTATGTTATGGCAACTATGTTGTGTAAATAAGGCATAACATGCATATGTAGGTCAAAGCTTGGAATGGCAAGCTCTTAAGGTTGTCAAAAGTGAAAACCCATCTTACCATCAAATGATTATGACGCGTTCCCAAGTCCCAAGTTAACCCCAAGTTGGGACCAACTCCCTCAAGTTGTAGAAATGTGAGGGACTCGGGGCACGCTCCCAGCTTCCAACACTAAAGGGGGTGAAAGGGGTGTGTTGGAAGCTCCGGGATTAGACTAGGAAGAGGGACAAACTACTTAGTTATGCAATCCTGCATCCAAAACCAACCACAAGTTGGTTAAAACTCATTCTGCACCCTTTTGGTGTTGGGACAAGCCACAGGCTGCCTTGGACTCATTTGACTCACCACGGCCTGGACTCAAGGGAAGCCACCACCTTCCCCCATATAGTATTCTTTACAGCTCTCCATCGCACTTACATCCAAATGGCTCTTTTTCCCAGGACTCCCAAAGTGGAATCCCGAAATTGTCCCGATTTGGACTCCCGAGACTTTGGACACTCATAACTTCTCGCCCCGAACTCGGATCGGGACGAGGTCTAAACCAAAGTTGTAGCTCTGCTCGAGAGCTTTCCAATGGTTTGTTGCACTTCACCTGCACACACCGGAATCGAGTCGATTCCCGACTTTTAGTGGTCGGGAGTCAAATTGTTAGTTTGACTCCCGGCCCTTCATTTGACCATAACTCATGCTGCAAATGTCCAAATGGCTCATGCGAGGCCATTTTGGACATCTACACTTTAAGACCTTTCCAACGGTATAAAGAACGCCTCAATGCAAGGTGTTTTGACTCCTGCAATCGTGCTCTGAGTTTTTGGGAGTCCTGGAGGACTCCTAAGTCCCATTTTCGGGAGTGTGAGTGGCAACCTCACGACTCCCTCAAAGTGGGGTTGCGACACTCTCCCCCACTAGAAGAAAAGGTCAATGTCCTCATTGACATTTAGAATTTTCCTTCCACAATTGTAATTGCTTCTTTGGATCTTTGGCCATCAAATGCCGACTTTTGCAGCGGAACCTTGCTTCAAGCTAACTTAGGCGTCCCCAAGTTTCCAACACTTTCTTGGCAAGTCTAAGGGTATCTCATAGAAAACCCTTAACCCTTGCTTCATCAAAAGATTAAACTAGCCTAATTGACGGAACCCCCATTTGGGAGGCCATTCTCCCAACCTTCCCCTCATGAGGATTCAAGTCAAGTCTAATCTTGACCTAAGCTACTTGACATGACTCCTTTCCCAACCTTGCGCCTTGATCACAACAATCAAGCCTTGATTAAAAGGTTTGCTTATCAAGGTACGAGAAGTGACATTTGGGTTTTGCCAAAACCCAAGTCCCAAACTACACGATTAAAGTACGCGAACGAGGTCATGACTTCCCGCGTTAACCACCACTACCAACCAACCCTTTAAGATGCACTTAAGGCTTGTGCATGTCCCCACAAGCTCATTTTGCTTGCCTCCTCTTTTGGGATTAAAATTTCTCTTAACCCCAAAGTAGGAGTCCGATTTTGATTTAGGCCTACGCAAGAAGTTCCATTTGTCCAATGCCAACTTAACAACCCTATTTGCATTTATTCTTGTGATACAATCTTTTGGAAGCTTTTATGCGTTTATTTCACTTGCAACTTGACGTGGTACATTTTATGTGACACCTTGCCCTGCTAAAAGAAAGGTGATGTCCTCATCACATTCTACGTCTCTTCTTCTTTGCCGGTCTAGTGTGGAATTCTTCTATGGCTTCTTAGGCGTGTTCCATGTCGGATTCATTCACCCAAGATGCCTCTATCGGATGGTATCCTTTCCACTTCACTAAGTACTCTCGCTCTCATCCTCTTAATTGCCTTGACTTGAGCACGGCCTCCACCTCAAACTCTGGTTCATTATGAACCAAGTCTGGTGGGGGCCTTGAGTTGTGCTCTCGATTAGGCCTTGAGGCATCACGGGCAACCGGTTTCAAAAGAGAAACATGAAATGTGGGATGAACTCTAAGATTTTTCGACAGTTCTAACTTATAAGTGTCAGAAAGTTTCTTTTCCAACACTTTGAATGGGCCTGCATATGGGCCCAAGAACTTATGACTTAATCCTTTGGATAATCAGAAGTTCTTGATGTTCAACCACACTTCATCTCCCACTTGAAATTTCACCTCTCGTCGGGATTTGTCCGCAAAATCCTTGTACTTCATGTACGCCTTCTCCAAATTGGTTTTTGCCAATTCCCAAAGGCGCCGCCTTTCCTCATCAAGTTGTGTGACCATTGGCACTTCCTCACTTGCATCACTCGAAGGTTGTCCATGTGCTGCCCAAGTCATGGGCACAATTGGTGATTTGCTCGTCACCATTTGAAAGGGAATGGACCCAGTTGCGAAGTGTTCCGAGTTGTTGTAACAAAACTCTGCTAACTCCAAGTGATCCACCCAATCTTGTTGATCCGCCATCACATAATTCCTAAAGAATTGTTGGATCACCAAGTTGACCCTCTCAGTTTGTCCATCAGTTTGGGGGCGGAAGGAAATGCTCATCCTGAGTTCCGACCCCATTCTCTTCCAAAGGGTTCGCCAAAACTTACTTGTAAACTTTGGGTCTCGATCCGAAACTATGTCCTTTGGAAGAACAATCTTCTCGTTTCTTAGGCTGTGGTCTCATCCTTTGTGGGAATGAAATGTGCCATCTTGTTAAATCGATCCACCACTACCATGATGGCATCAAAGCCCTTGATGGGGGCAAGCTTACCATGAAATCCATGGACACACTTTCCCACGGCCCTTAATGAATTGGCAAAGGTTGTAACAAACCCGCTTGCTTCTTGTTAAGTGTTCAATTTTGTTGGTAAATCAAACTTCACATACTCCTCCGCATCGTCTTTCAAGTTGGGCCAATAATAAACTCTCTTAAGAAATGTTGTGGTGCGCTTTGCACCACCATGGCCCGCAAGCAGTCCATCATGACATTCCTTCAAGAGCAACTCTTTTAATCTTCCTTCCGGCACATAGAGTCGCTTTTGTTTGTACCACAATAGTCCATTTTGCAAATGGAAATGGGACTTGGCTCCATTCTGAATGTTTTGCCTTGCCTCTTTGGTAAATGCATCTCGGCGGCTTGCTAGTCGAACTTCCTTTTGAAGTTCCGTCTTCCCCACATACACCACTCTAAGTTGGTGTTTTCGACTTAGCGCATCGGGCACCAGATTATCCTTCCCGGGCTTGTGTCGAATGTCCACATTAAACAAAGCTAATGTGTCTTGCCATTTCACTTGCTTTGAGGACAACTTGGGTTGAGTGGCAAAGTACTTTAAGGTCACATTGTCAGTCCACACCACCACATCTTTGGAGCCTATGTAATGGCCCCAAGTTTTGAGACAATGTATGACCGCCCACATTTCCTTCTCATGTGTTGGCCACCTTCGCTCCGTCTCACTCAACTTCTTGCTCTCAAATGCCACCGGTCTTCCTTCTTGCACTAGGACTCCTCCAATTGCAAAGTCGGAGGCATCGGAATGAATTTGAAAGTCTTTGTCAAAGTCGAGCAACTTCAACACCTGTGCCTTCACCAAAATGCCCTTCAAGGTTTCAAAGGCTTCGTCACATGTTCCTTCCCATTCGTAAGTGATGGTGGACTTCTTCAAAAGGTTTGTTAAAGGCGCAACTATCTTCACAAAGTTCTTGATGAACTTGTGATAATAGGAGGCCAATCCCAAAAAGGATCTTAAGGCCGGCACCGACTTGGGTGGTTCCCAATCCACAATTGTCTTGACCTTGTGATCATCCATCTTCAAACCTTCTTGAGTTATCCTATGTCCAACGAAGTCCACTTCCATCACCCCAAATTCGCACTTCTCAAGCTTGGCATACAATTTGTTTTCCCTTAGCCTTTGGAACACCTTACGAAGGTGCTCCGCATGCTCCTCCAAGGAGCTACTATAGATCAAAATGTCGTCTATGTAGACAACCACAAAATCATCAAGCCATTCCCGGAAAATGTCATTCATGAGAGTGCAAAATGTGGCAGGTGCATTGGTGAGCCCAAAAGGCATCACCAAGAATTTGTATGAGCCATACCTTGTGCGGCAAGTGATCTTTTCTTCATCCCCTTTCGCAATCCGAATTTGGTAATACCTCAAACGTAGATCAATCCTACTAAATACCTTGGCTCCCGAAAGACGGTTAAATAGATCATTAATTCGAGGCAAAGGATACCGGTTTTTCACCGTTGCCTTGTTAAGTGCTCTATAATCAACACACATTCTCAACGTCCCATCCTTCTTGTGAACAAAAAGGACAAATGCCCCATATGGTGATTTGCTTAGTTTGATGTAACCTTTCGCGAGGAGTTTTTTGAGTTGAACCTTAAGTTTTTTTAACTCCTCGTGGCTCATTCTATATGGGGCCTTGGCAGGAAGTGCCACTCCCGGTACCACTTCAATTGCATGATCAACTCGTCTCCTCGGGGGCAGGTCTTGGAGTAACTCTTTGGGCATCACATCCAGGAATTCTTCCAAAACTCGTTTTATGCATTTGGCGGAAGTCACCGACTTGGTGGCTTCCTTGGGCTCATACTCATCCAACACCCGCATGACACACAACATGCCGTAACTTCCCACGCATTCTCTTTCCCAGGTTTTTTCTAACATAAAGTGGATGGTTGGCCCACCCACACAAGGCATCTCATGCGCCTTCGCTTCCACGATCCCACTTTTGAAGGGAATCTTAACTAGCCTATTGTGCCCTTCAATGAACACATTGTTTTGGGTGATGAACTCCATTCCCAAAACGCACTCCATTCCACCCAAGGAGGACACCAACAAGTCCACCTTTCCTCTCTAATTTCCTAGTTGGAAAGGCACCTCTTTTGCTTGTGACGTAGTGGGATGGGGAACCCCATCCGCAAAATGCACCTCGATGGGTGCCTTGAGCTCCTCCAAGTGGAGCTCCATCTTTTCTGCGCTTTCACGTGTTATGAAGTTGTGAGAAGCCCCTGTGTCCAAAAAACATAACACATCTCGCTTAGCAATCTTCCCTTTCAAGAAGATAAGTCGATTGCATTCAACTTGGGCTAGGTTGGCATTGAAGGTAATTACCTTAGAGCCTCCCTGCCCTGCTTTGGACTTGGGACAATCTTTGGAGTAATGCCCCACTTCATTGCAGTTGAAGCATGCTCCTTTGGGCTTCCCACTAACATTTCCCTTGGGTTGGCTCCCTTTGAAAGGAGCCCCTTTCTTCACAAAGTTCCCCTTGGGTTTAAACCCCGCGCCTTGGAATTGTTTGGGTTTATCCTTTGTTGGGCTTCCTTGCCCACGGTTCCATTCGTCGTCATGCCTCAACTTCTTGTGAAGGAACTTGTTGTCCTTTTTGAACCCGGATTTTTCACCCCGTCCCACATCCGAGAAGCCCTCCACTTTCGTGATGGCTTCAGATAGTGAGGAAGGCCAATTCTCCTCAAGCTTTCACTTGGCCCAAGTTGGAAGTCCCATCACGAATTGGCACACACGGTCTAACTCATGCATGTGTTAGATCTCAAGCATTAACTCGGAATAAGCCCTCACATATTGCCTCAAGTTTTCATTGGTGGCATTCACAAGGTCACGAAGTTTACACCTTGAGATGTAGTTAGAGTTCCTTGGGACAAATTCGGTCTCAACGTGATCCATGAAGAACTCCCAAGTATAGCCATGGTTTTTCCCTTCCTCTTGTCTCACTATCCTCCACCATGTGGCGGCATAGCCTTTCAAGTAGGACTGGGCAAGCTTCACGGCCAAGTGCCATCCAACCTTGGCGGCATGTAAATAATCTTCCATTTCTACAAGCCATGCGTCCACAACCTTTCGGTCATGGGCACCATCGAAGTTTCCAGGTTTGGCTGGTTGAAACCTCGCATCCTTGGATGCTCCTCCTTTGAGGGCTACAACCAGCTCACTGAAGTCGGGCCTATTCATCTTGAGGAAGACTTCCAATTGTTCCTAGGTGAATAAAACCGAGCTCCATTGCTCTTCTTCACTTTTGGGCTCATCCTGGTCCTCTCGGGTTCTCGGTTCCTCCTCCCTAATTGATTCCGACGGGACTACACGGTCTTCGTTGGGTTCTTCCAACATGGTTTCTTGGGCTTGCTTCCTATTCTTCTTGGGTGCCATTCGAAACTCCCAAGAAGGGACCCAAGTTCAACCGGAGCTCTGATACCAAGTGACGCATTCCCAAGTCCCAAGTTAGCCCCAAGTTGGGACCAACTCCCTCAAGTTGCGGAAATGTGAGGGACTCGGGGCACGCTCCCAACTTCCAGCACTAACGGGGGTGAGAGGGGCGTGTTGGAAGCTCTGGGATTAAACTAGGAAGAAGGACAAGCTACTTAGTTACGCAATCTTGCATCCAAAACTAACCACAAGTTGGTTATAACTCATTCTGCACCCTTTTGGTGTTGGGACAAGCCACGGGCTACCTTGGGACTTGGGAGCGCGTCACTTGGGAGCGGTTACATCTTAAAAGACATTCTTTTAAAGAGCAGTTGCAATTTGAAGTGAATTGCTTCAAGTACTGTTTATGTATGCAAAACTTGATGTTTGTATACCCAAAAAACAAGACAACTTTTGATTTTTATAAATGTAAGTTCATGGACAATTTTGTAAATGAATTTGCAAATTCATATGCTATGTATGAATGGATTATACCATCAAAAATTTGAATTTTGATTTTGACTACCTATTTGGGTAAACATTATGGTTTGCAATTCTTAGGTTTTGTATGAATCGCTTTTGTGATCATGCATTTATTATGAAATAAAGTGAGTTGTAAATTTGTAGTTCTGTGGGTCCACACAAATGGTAATGTGACCACTTGGTTGAACTATTGAAACCTTAATTGAGATTCCAAATTCAATTTTTTTCTTAAGGTATCTTTCATTTGAATTGGGTGCATGCATTTTGAGGTTTTAAGGTTGTAAGTTGAATCATTTATAGTCTATTACTCTGTGGGTCCACACAAATGGTGATGTGACCACTTGGTTGAGCTATTGAAACCCTATTTCCAAATTCAAGAATTTTCTTAAGGTATTTTTCATTTGAATTGGGTGCATGCATTTTGAGGTTTTAAGGTTATCAATTGAGCCATTTATAGGTCTACAATTTTGTGGGTCCACACAAATGGTAATGTGATCATTTGGTTAAACTACTAAAACCCTAATTAAGTTCCCAAATTGAAGAATCGTGTTAAGGTATTCTTCATTTGAATTGGGGGCATGCATTTTGAAGTTTTGAGGTTGTCATTTGAGTCACTTATAGGTCTATAGCTTTGTGTGTCCACAGAAATGATTAATTGAACATTGGGTTGAATTATTGAAACCCTAATAGAACTTCCAAATTGAATTTTTTTTGCTAAAGTATCCTTGATTTGAATTGGGGGCATTCATTTTGAGGTTCTGAGGTTGTCAATTGAGCCACTTATAGGTCTGAAATTCTGTGGGTCAACACAAATGGTAATGTGACCATTTGGTTGAATTATTAAAACCCTAATTGAACTCCCAAATTGAAAAATCTTGTTAATGTATCCTTCATTTAAATTGGGTGCATGCATTTTAAAGTTTTAAATTTGTCAATTGAGCCATTTATAGGTCTGCACCTATGTGTGTCCATAGAAATGACCAATTGATCATTGGGTTGAACTACTAAAACTTAATTGAGCCAAAGTCAAGTCTATAACTTGGGGTTTTCATTTGTGAACATGTGAAGACTTGTTTCAACTACCGATGTCTTCATTGAGCAAGAGTGAGGTTTGCAACTCATTGGAATTTCAATTCTAGTCATTTGTTCTCACATTTGAGCTACTATTACCTAGGGTAATTTTTGTACAATCTACATTGGGTCATTGAACTTTTGCTTGGGTTTATGGGTGTTGGAATTACACCTAGTAGGATTGTGGGGGTTCATTAAGGCTTGTATGTGGCCATTGAACTTCTATTAGGGTTTGCAAGTCATGGAAATGTTCTTATAGGTTTGCAATGCAATGAGTAGGAAGTTTGATAATGGGAATGTGTCTATCTATATGGCAAATATGGTAGCATTCAATGAAAAGTTTGATGTGACCTAGGAAAGCTTGGAACTTTCCCAAGGCCAAGATGCTCAAAAGTTGAAGGGGAAAGGACCAAGGAAGGAAAAAGTGCAAAGAGCCATTGTGGAATCTTTGCACTTGAGTACTATGACCACTAACTATAACACCCACTTTGTAGCTTATTCCAATGTGAAGCAGGTCGCACAATTGATTCCAACGGTTGTTTGGAAGGCAATTTATAATGATTATGTGATTACTTACCCAAACTCACCATTTCATGAGGACCCCTGGAAGGACCAATTGTAGGATGCCTTAAAGGATCTTAAGACCAACAATTGTAATGAAGAAGGGATTAAGAAGGCAGTCTTACAATTTGATGAGGTTTTGACACAACTCAAAGCAATGGACGGTCATGCCACAAGGAACATGTTCAAACAGAAACAAGATTTTATTGATGGGAGACTAGGTATAGTAATAGTAAGTCCTAGTTCTCTTAATTCCACTAAGGCAAATTGTCCTAGCCCAGCCCTTAGGTTAGCTACTCCACCTAGCTCTAACATAGGGCTTCTTAAGAGGCTAATGACTAAATAAGAGATGTTGCAATTCGAATCCAGGAATCTTACAACCATGGCATCTTGCTTCCAAATGAGCTCGAAGATCTGTGATGCATTATTGGCTGCAAATATGGACATCAACCATTATAAAAACAAGGTGAAGATCTCAAACTTGAAAGCAACCCAAGAGCTAAGAGTAATTTTAAAGGAGGAATTTAAAGCACATCTTAGAACTTGCCTACACATGTAGCTAGAAATCCCCAACCCATTTGTGGTCTTTAGGATCAAGAAGATGGTCACCAATAACTTCATATGTGAGGTTCATTTACCTCCTCCTATGCAGGAAGTTAGTGAGTAGGGTTCCAAATTTGAAGAGATGTGAATATCTTGGTTTTGTGTTATCAAACTTCTTCATGAGCCTTTTCCATATTCTTTTCAGCCCTCCGATACCCCATTCCACCTACACCCTATAACCAACGTGCATCTTGTTTATGCATGCATTGCATCCATGTTTACATTGGGAATTATCTCCCTTCTCCCAATCCTCTGCGTTATGAACATTTCTTTTCCCATATACCCGAGATCCCCTAGTAGGAACACAAAATACTCATCATCATGAGTGAAATATTGCCACCATTTTCAGTAGATGCTAAAGTGCTGAAGAATGTTCACATCATGGCAAGATCTTAAATAGCCAAAATCTATGTAGATAAACAAGCCTTTGTAGTCAAGAATAATTGTGCTATTCATAACATAGAGTTTTTTGCAACCATCAAATCAAGTTTAATGACCTAAATCCCACCAAGGTTTCCAGATCTCAACTAGGGTCCCATTAATGAACATGATGCATCTTGGCAACTCCTACAAATAGGACCCTAGTGTAGTTCTTTCCTAGGTTGTAGGCCAACGAATCTCATCCACAAGTGCAAACTTAGTGCAAGATGAGATGAAGAAAACATCATCACACATCAAGCTTTTGGCCGAGTTCCACATGAAGGAATCATATTTGGTGACATTGTCATGTTTGAGGAAAAAACAAAGTTTAGAAGCTGTTGCTCAAGGTTTAGCTTTGGCGATCTCCCATTAATAATAGGGATCCCACTTATAGACCATGCATGGGAGATGATTGTAAGCACCACAATGGATGCCAAGTCGTCAAACTTTATGACAGTGAAATTATTCAAGTTTTTGAATAATGTTGGGGTGGATTATAATGTGGCTAGCACATCTCAAACACCATAGAATGCCCAACCCCCTCTTCCATTTCTATTGCAATGAACAAGTCTCCAAAAGTACAAGCAATAAACCCCGCATGAAAAAACATTGTAGCCTCTCGATCCATGTCATACAAGACCTCATCATCACTTGAAGAAAAGCTTGAGTTTTGAAGAAGAACTAGAGCTTGAAGAAGAAGCCATTGTTTTAAAAAAAAGAGCAAAAGAAACAAGAAAAGAAAATTGCAAGAAGAAAGCTCAAATGAAAAAGAAAAGAACTTGAGAAAATGGAAACCCTAAAAATGAGAAGAATAAGAAGAAAAACTAGATGAAGAAAAAACCAGAGAACAAGTTGAAGATGGGAGAAAATTTTGACCCCACATAAACCCTACTAAACCCCTCAAACATAAAAAACAACAAATTTTTTGGGGCAACCCATGTTCCTTCCAAAAATTCATTTGATCCCCACTTTTTGGAAACTGGTCCTTAGTTTGGCAAACTTTACGGACAACCCGAACCTAAAGATGAAAATGAAAATTGAGGTCCAAACTAGGGGTGAACTAGGGATGATTTTATGGATATCTTTAATATGGTGCTTCTAGCAAGGTAAATTATCTACATCAAAAAGTCTATTATATTATTATTACAATTTCGTGTTTCCTACCAAGTACCTATGTATTAAAAGTTCATTACCTATCAAACTATGTTGTCCAAAAACCAATTATCTTTGGTAATCGGTGTCCAAGGGCCCACTATTGCCAATAAGGGGACACTTAGTAGTGTTGTTGTTGCAAATGTGGCTCTACAACTACTAGATGCCCATTGTAGGGGGTGGTTGATTCCAGACAACGGTTATTTATACCTAAAGCCCTTAGGGTGCTCGAGGTTGAGACATGAGGGCTAGGAAATTTAGAATTATAATGTGTCAATGAAATGTTTTACCCTTTGTAAAAACCTAGTTAAATAAGTTTAAAATAGTAAGATCCAACTTTCAAAGGGCCTTATGGGCCTTATAACCCCCCACCCAATAGGAGTTTTCTTAGGACTATAATGCTCCCCACATGCAATGTTCAAGATTCATCAAAAGTAAAATTATGCCCCATAATTTTCCCTAAATAACAAAAGGAAAACAAGAAAATGTTTTAGTTTCCATCACAATTGTGATTTGCTTTTTTGAAGTGTTGAGGTTAATTCGACCTTTATTTTGGGAATGTCATCACCATTGGTTTTATTTTAAGTTTAAAAAATGATGTATTTATGTTTATTTGTAGGGTCCAAATTTTTTTAAGTGTACCAAAATCTTGTCACTTTGTCACCCTTTTCTATATGTTTTACCTAATCCTTTTTTACCATGTAAAATGCATTTATGGATGATTATGATAGAATTTAGAATTGTAATGGTTTAAAATATAGTCCTTCTGAATTTTTTGACAACTTTTGATTCATTATTTTTTATGGGGATCAAAATATATGGTCAACAAATATTGCATTAGGGACTAGGCCCTTTTTGTCCAATGTGGTACACCTTAAAGGATTTTCACCCTATAATAATTTCTATGATGTCAATGTCATGATTTTTAATTATCAGCTTACATGAACATAATTCAAAAAGTCTATCAACTTTGGTGAATATATCAAGATGTTGGGGATTTTGGGCTATGTTGTAATTTTTAATATTTACCCAACATTTGAATTTTATATCTTATTTGTTTATTGTTTTGGTTAATTCAAAAGCTTTTAATAATCATCAAATTTTGGGGGGGAAATAGATGGTTTTTAATGTGGTTATTTGATTTTTCTTAATTTTATGAAATTTGTGGGTATATTTTTTTAGGATTACTTGTACTTGATTTTATTTTGAGAATCATGTTAATCAACCTTGGAAATCATGGATCAAATAATCATCCAAAAAATCAAAATCAAAGAACTACTAGTCTTGGTCATTTCAAAATCCTTCATTTGAACTAGTAGTTTCCATGAAAAAATCAACAATGAACTAACAATTTTATGGTTGGGGATACAATTCTTTTCAAAAATTTGAAAATTATGGTTTTAAATCAATATCATATCTTAAATTTTTTGAAAAGATGGTTAGGAGTCATAAAAACCACCTTGATAATCTATTAATATTGGTTTGTTTTGATTTTTGATGTTGTATGGATTTATAAATTTATTTTGGAAACACTATCACCAAAAAGAGGGGACTCACCTAAGTGTGCCTATGTTTTAACATCAAAGTAAAATTTCAGCATTAAGTATTCAATAAATCAACACTACAAGATGAAAACACACATATGACCAAACCTAAATACAATAACAACATTTGAATAAAACCTTCTATAAACCTTCGATGGATCAACTCACTCTGGATCTCCTTTTTATGTGGATTATTGTGACCTACTAGTTGTGGGTAATCCAACAAAGAAAACCCATGTAAAGCCAATATCCAAACCTTGTAGAATCTAAATATTATAGACAAACCAATTTTGCTATTGCTACTTTCAACTCCTTCAGTAATTTCCCATTGCAATTGAATCTACTCATGCGTCCCAGACACATAGGTGTTAGATTCTCCACAAATCCCAACAAAAGTCCCAAATACATTAGACTAGAGCAATATGCCTCACAACAAGCCAACCCACTAACCCCCTTGAGCCTTTCATTATCTTCATCTTAGGTTTCTATTGACTCACTAATATATAATGTTCTACCCTTGAACGTTAGCACAATGGAGTTTATGAAACTAAAAGGTAAAACATCCACATAATTGAGTTGGAACATTTTTCCCAAAACTCACAATAGTAAAACCAAAAACATAAAATCAAAGAAAATAAGTATGAATCCAAAAGTGTTTAGCTTCTTCCGCCTTTTGGTATTTATCCATGTCCACCACCAAGCGCATTGTCAATATTTTTGCCTCATCCTCATTTTCACAATAAAAAAGAATCCTGAAAACAGAGCTCCATGACCACTTCTTGATCTGGGCGTTGGTATTCCATGAAGAACACAAACCAAAACTCATAAGCTACAAACAATAAAAACACAAGAAAAAAATAACAAAACATAAATAAGTAGAAAGCATCGCCTTTAACATCCATGATACCAATTGTCTCCTCTTTTGGCACTTTTTGCTAATCACATTTGATGAAGTAAATCATCCATTAGTTTAGGGTTTTGTCAAATCAGGGTTGAATCACACAAATTGACATAGGTCCAAGTCACAACACGGTAACAAACACAATTGACAAGTTATTGACCATACCCCAAGTCAAATCTAGTAGTAGAAAACATGAATGACTTTCATTTACTCAATGAAATGGGTTTGAATTTGGGACACTTGTGGTACCAAATAGGAACCAAACCACATAACAACTTAAACCATCACCTTTTAGAGACACATTGCAATGATTTTGGTCAAGATGAAAAGGTTCAAGAAGTTTGGGGCATCCTTGGAAATCTTTTAATCCTTAAAGTGTTATTTTCATTTCAATGAGGATTCATGAATTTGATTCAAATACATTGAATGGAATTTCAATTGAATTGAATTGAAAATAAAATAGATGCAAAATGGTACAAAAGGTATTGAAAATTTACTTGTGAGTATGATGTTCAAAACATAAACCCTCTAAATAGACATAGATATGAAAAAAGACCTTTCCATGCCTCTTTACTTAGGAACTGGCTAAACAATTTTTAGTTTAGAATTGTTCAAAGGATAATTTTTTGGAATTGTTTAAATGGTGACCTATGGAACTTAAAGTTGTCCTATTTAAACTAATTTTAATGAAGCATCATCATTGGAATTTGTAGACAAAGTTGTAGCACATTATCATGTTTGTAATTATTATCCTTGTGTACTAATTTGTATTTTTGTATTTTTATTTTTAACTTGGATTCTTTAATATTTTGTATTTCATCTCTTGTGGATTGTACAATTGGTCATGTCTCCAAGTGATGAATCTTTTTTTCTTGTTATTCTTGTTATAGTTGGCATGATCTTTGGTCAACTTAATATTTGTATCAACCAATTGAAGATGTGCTTTGAAGAATTTAAGGATACCATTATGTGTGACACACCCCCTCCACTACTAGGATCGCTCATGTCATCACAATGGATTCACCACCATGTTGGCCAATTTATCTCCTAATGGCTCCATTAATGTTATTGTTACATCAAACAATGCAAATCATCACATGGAAGAAAACTTAGATTTGAAAACCATGTTTGGTAATTTATCTCCCAAATTTTCCATCAATGTTGTTGCATCAAGCAATACACATCACCACATGGAAGAAGAAGAAGAAGAAGAAGATTTGAAAATCATATACATTAGTTTTTTTCCTTGTAGCTTAGATCCATCAATGTTGTTGTTATGTCAAGCAATGTAAATCATCACATGGACTTGAAAAAGATTTGAAAACTACATTTGTTTTGTTAGTTTCTCAAAGGGTTGCTCCATTATCATTACGCTCCATCAAGCAATGCAAATATGGAAAACTAAGATATGAAAACGATGCTTGACAATTCTCGAAAAGATCCTAAGCAAGAATTGTTGAAAGTTGCCATTTTCTTGAGCACCCAAGTTATGGAATGCAATTCGCAAAGTGTTAGAAAAGCCTCCCCAAAACTAATTGGTTTTCATCCTTGTCAGTATTGAAGTTCATCCATCAACTCCCTTTGCTAATGTTACTACAAATTGAAAGTTTCATTTTTGGGGAACTTCATGGAACATTTCTTATTGTAAGTTGTTGTTGGTTTGAATGTACCAATTTTTTTTTTGCAATTTCATGAAATAAATTTCCTATTTTACTTGTTGTTGGTTTGAACTTGTCATTTGGAACAAACTACAAGTACAATATGTTTGTTAAACCTTGCCCTTATAGGATAAGGATTCTCACATCAATTTTTGTGGTCTATTATGTGCCTTAAGTTATTTGATTTCATACTAGATGAACTAGATTTTCTGATGGTAGCATTTAGACATGAACAATGGGTTCTAGGAAAATTATGTGGCAATTTTAGGGTTTTGTTAGTTTGAGGTTAGGTTTTGAAAAACCATTTGGGAGGCAACATGTTTATGTTATTATCATAGTTGTGTTTTCATTGCTCATAGTGGTGATAGTTGAATCTTTGTGTATCTATCACTACTCACATTTTTGCTAGATGTGTCTTTGAGTTTGTGTCTTTGTTAGTTAAAAAATGTGTTTTGGTTAGTGGCATTGGTGGTTGAACAACATGATCAATTTGTGTTTTTAGTGGTTAGAAAATGTGTGTTTGTTCATGGCACTCTTGGCATTGGTGGTTTGCGATGCAATCATATTATTCCTTGTTGTTGAATAATCTAGTGAGTTTCTATATGCACCATTTTATTTTATTTTATTTTTATTTTAATGTTTGGGTCTAATGAATTTTTAGATATGTCATCATCACAACAAATTTAAGGTTTTGGTGTTCTTCTATATTAGTTTGTTGTGGGGTTTAGGGTTTGTTAACTATGTGTGTTTGTGTATTTGTGGTTTGCAAAGTTTGCAACTAAAATATGTGATGCAATTGCACAATATATTAACATGTCACATATGTATTAAAAGCTTACAATGGTGCTTATTGTATCTTGGCATTTTTATCTTTGCTTCTTAGGTTGGTAATACCCAAGTCTAGGTTAGTGGCTTGGTGGATTTATGGATATGTGATCGTTCTTGCTTCAATGCTACATTGGCATTGTAACAATTAACAAAGGTAAGTGATGCAGCTACACAATTTTTTGATGTGTCTACGTCTTGGTTGTTTATGTTGGTAGTAGTTATGTCGTTGTATCTATTGTAGCTACTTCAAGGTTGTGTATGTTCTCCATCCACCATTGGGAATGCCTAAGATTGGTATGTCCATATTGGTTAGTAGGGTGAGGCTAAGGTTTGTTTCCAATTTTGTGATGTAGTTCAAGTGGAACCTTGACCATAAGATGATTTAGATACTAGATATGAAAAGGAAAAAAGTAGAATCCTTGTATATTTTTGTTTATTGGAACTTATGATAAAATTTTTGCAAATTGAAATTTTTTCTTGAAATTTGGTGAATAAATTTCGTCCTTTTTTAATATGAAAAATCCTTTGTGTAATTTGAATTCATATTTTTTCAAGTGGAAATTTGGCAAAAAAAATTTCTTTGCTTCCCTTTCAATTCTATGTAGGGTGCATAAGATTTGAATGTATTGGAACTTATGATAAAAATCTTGTAATATATATAATGACATGTGATTTTTATCAAGTTCCTCCAATTTGAGATTCATGGATCTTCAAATCTAAAATTGATGGATTTAATGTTTTTGTGTAAAAATGTAAATTGTTATGAATTAAAACAAGTTATGCGACAAAATGATCTTGAATTCATCAGTATTTTGGATAAATTTTCAACAACACTACAAACTTCTAAAGATATTGAATTTTTAAATAAGATTTGTTTCAAAATACCACCAATAGACAATACTTTACCATACTTGTTTTACACAAATGTTAAAACAATTCAACATAATAAAAATATATTTGAAAAAAAAATGGTCAAACATTCACATTTTTAACACAATGCATTCCTTCTAACACATGTTCTTCTCATTTTAGATTATTAATGATACCAAACCAAATAGTTGGATTGCATTTTGAATTATTACTGAAAAAATATATGTTACTAAAATTATGTGTAAGAAATTATGTGACATCAAATGGCCTCGTAAATGGTGGCAGACATGGGATTTTTGAAGATTATACATAAGTGTTTTCAAAATCATTCATATGGATAAACTTTCAAATTGGAAATAAAACAATAACAAAAAAATTAGATATATAAAAATAATTCCCTAAATTAAATAAAAATTGGACACCTATACAATGAAAAAATGTTGAAATAGGTGGCAATCCTCATCATATTATTACAAGAATTCAATTCCTTATTCAATTAGCTGTGGGTTGCACTATACATCAAACATAAATGTTAACTCTTGAACTTTTAGTATTCGATCCATCTAGTGTAATAAAACATGGTTTCACATACACAACATTATCTCGTATTTGTTCAAAATAATATTTATAATTACTTTGCCCATTGTCAAGTAATGTTTTTTATATAGATCCTATTGTTGAAGAAAAAATGTCTCATGTAAAAACAACACAATACAAATTAAACATTTTTCATTTAAAATAATATATATAAAAAGATTGTTCTTATACAATGTTTAAATAGTTATTCACTACATTTGCATTTTTGACATATTCTTATGGACCCAAACTTATCTACATCACATATTTTTTGTTGAAGCAAATATACAAAATACTTCTATGTATAAAAATTCACAATGCAATATCCAACAAATTTAATGTTCTATCTTGTTATAATGAAAATGGCATAATGATACTTTATGATGAAACAATTTGTTTGTCAAATACAACTTTAACAACAAATTTGTGTGTAGAATTTATTATTGCAACGAGAAGTTGTGCATATAATTGCAAATTTACAAACCACCCAAAATGCAAATATCTTATTTCACCTCTATTTTGGAAACTATATTAGAAAAAATACCAATCAATTGTCTAACTGTAATAACTAAAGATTTTAATATAGACATGTTACCAAAAACATCCCAATGAACTATATAACAAAATTTCATGAACACATATAATTTTAAAATTGTTATGTTCGAAGCAACCACTATTTATAATACACAATTAGATCATATATGGATTAATGCTTTAACACAACAATGTTACTTTGGATCAACATAAAATTATTGGACACACCACATCCCTATATATTTCACATTTAAATTACCAAACTATGTTACAAAATTCAATATTTCAAATAATATAATATAAATTTCCCAATCCAAACAATCATATAAACATTCATTTGTTCATGAAATATATCATTCATCATGTCTATAAATTGTATGTATATATCTATATTTGAATATATTACATTTGTAATCTAACACATTGAATTAAATATAATATAGTATTTAAATAAAAACCATGTTATGTCTAGTTATTTATGTATACTTATGTTTATATATTTACACAATTAATGCATTTATAAACTATATGGATACCTATAATGCATCCATCCATGTCCATCTTTCTTTGTGTATATATAACCACATATGTATACATAATCTTTAGCTATCTTTCACAATGTTTGGGAGCTTGCCCAAACCTTTTATTTTTCTCCAAACATCAAAAACACTTGTGACCTAATGCCATGCCATACCTAGAGCTCAAAATTTTACAAATTTTATAATAAGTAAAATAACTACATATTGATGGATGAGCTTTATTTGTTATGAATGAAAAATGAATGCTCATGTATGGACCTTCTTTTTTTTTTTTTTTTTTTTTTCTTTTCCTTTTTCCTTTTAACAACTAATGTCCCCAATGCTCCACAAAACAAAGAGGTTAGTTGTTCACAAGTTGGGAGTTCATTTCTCAACAATTTTGGCCAATATCAATAACAATTTCCTTTTTTTTGGCTAGACCAAGTTTGCAAATTATTTTGTGTGCAACATTAGTTGTGGGTAAGCTATATGTTATAGCCTATACGGCAATTGAAGTTTTTTTTTTTTTTTTCAATTTTGTGATATCTAAATTTTTTGAAAGTTAGGAAAAATAGTCAAATTTACAATTTACCAGGGCAATTTTTTAGGGGGCAATTGTGTGAGGTAGGTGGCAAGGTGGGGGGGTGTCAATCACTTACAAAAGTGCCTAGCCAAATTTGGCTACAGGTCAAAGCCCTCGGTCTAAATTGGCTAGGAATCCCCCTATGTTTTGGCGACAAGCTAGAAGCCAAATGTCTAAATATGGCGATTTCATAAAAATCATGATCTTTCCAAACCAAAATTCCTGTGCAACAGCCCCCCTTTTTCAATTCCGCCAAGCCACGAGAGATTTCGCCACAAAAAAAAGAACACTTTAAAAAATAAAATGCATTTGTTCAAAATTGTCCCAAATTTTTTTTAGCAAAAAAAAAAAAAAAAAAAGAAAAAAAAACCAAAAAATTAAAAAAAAAAAGGAAAAAAAAAAGAAAAAAAAAAAAATGGGGGTGAAATA
>Ga0116231_10002519_pt1 | contig 38357 bp, 29 predicted proteins | sample S1TSphgellanicum_2_FD_89695 | JGI IMG/M metagenome (GOLD analysis project Ga0116231, IMG submission 89695) | Host-associated microbial communities from peat moss isolated from Minnesota, USA - S1T2_Fd - Sphagnum magellanicum MG | ecosystem: Host-associated > Plants > Peat moss > Unclassified...
ATTTCACACTTGGACAGAAAACATCATGTGCATTCTTTGTTTGTGAATACCTAAATGGTTCAAAATTTGTAATGCTGGACATCTTCAAGTGTGCTCTGGTGCTGATGCCTCCTGCTCTGGTGCTGATGTGCTTGCTGTTGTGGTAGCAATGATCTCTGCAAGTTATGCATTTGTCTCTTCAAATTATGCTTGTCTCTCCAACATGAAGGCCAGTCAGAAACCTGAAAAATTGAAGAGAACAAACTTTGCTGTCAGATTCAAGATCCAAACCATATCTATCTATGTGTGTATAACATGATCTAACAGATTTTGTAGCCGAAGCATCAAAAGCATCAGGACATTGAAACCGCTATGGTCTGTCTCCGTTAGAATTTGCTACCGCATTTCCTTGAAGAGCTGCAACATCAACCACCTTCTGATGGAAAAACCTCTGCAATGCAAATGCAAGAGGCTCCAGAATTCTGTGGACAGACACTTTCCTTACATGTTTGTCTGAGAAGAAAAAGGGATGGCAAACTGGTCAAAGAAGAAGACAGAAATATGATGCATTGTGCTTGGAGCTCCTTCTTGCTATGTTGAAAGGATGAATCAATGGAGCAAGCAGTGTGGAGTCACGCTTGAATCCTGAAGTATGCCTACTGCTCGTGCAGGAAGTCACAAACAACCGAATATCAGATTCATTGCCTGCAATGTAACACTGCTTTGACAATATATTCTCACACTGATCCAATGCTGCAAACATAAAATGTGACGATAACGCTCCTGTGTACTCTATGCATTTCCTATCTGCCGGATGTCCATCACTTGCATCATCAATCGACGCCAAATTTGTAGCAGAGACAGAGTCACAGAGAGAGAAACGCACACACGCAAACACACCTCATGCAAGCAGTTGTGTAGAAATCAAACGGGTTTCCCAGGGGTGCCAGTTCCAGACGAAAATGCTTTTCCCTATGGCCGGTTCCGCAACAGAAACATAAAAAATGATTATGCAGCAGAACGTCACGTCACGAACGGGAAGACCAAGTGAATTTATATATAAGATAATGAAACCTAGAAAAGCAACAATGGTGGAAGTCTAGGGTTCATAATGACCATGACACAACAATAGGACTTGGATAAAACATGCAACAACATAATAAATCAAACCATCACCATGATCATAACCATATCATGACAAAGACCATGAACATGATTGTGAACTAAAATTTATTGTGCACCAAAACAAGACCATGTCATGAGGGTGGGTGTGGCATCTCTTAAAAAATTTTGAATACCATGAACATGGTGATGATGAAACCATGAACATACAATAGTAGCATCCCTCAAGTTGCATATAACACAACAATGTGATGAATACAAGCAAAACTACCATGATCACAACAATAAGGCTTAATGTTTGCAATAAAATGAATAGGAGCTTGACCAAATATTTAACAAGACCATGAACATGTGATGATGAAGATCACAAGGACAACCATGAACTAAGACCTATTGTGCATCAAAACATGACCATGATGCCTATGAAGGTGGCGTTGTTTACATTAAACTTTGTGAATACCACAAACATGATGATTGAAAACCATGAATACAAACATGCCGCTACTCTTCTTTGCACAACACAACATGAAAAACATGATGAAGATTACATGACCATGACAATAAAATGCAACACAACGTATGATGAACAAGAGCTTGAAAAAAAAGAGATCACAAACATGGGGAAAATGAAGACCATGAACACAACCATGACATGTTTGTGTGTAGCAAAACACAATCACAAAAGTGGGGGTGGCATTACTCATTTGAATCACAAACATGTGATGATGAAGACCGTGACCTAATTCACAATTACAACAAAAAAGTAAATGACAACAATGTAAATACAATTTTTCATCCTTTACAACCATAAAACAAAACTCAAAATTCAAAACCAATTCTTTTGTAAAAGAATACAAACACAATAATAAAAGCCATTCAAACATAAGACTTAGTGCTTTGGCTTAAAGACTAGGTAACCCACAAAAGGGTGTTGGTTACAAGACATAACCATTCCTCCAGAATTGAGATGCCTTCTTTTCATCCACATACAAAGTAGTTATGAAATGTTCATCCAAGGAGCAAAGGTAGAATCATTGGGCCAATGAGACCTTAGGGTGGTACCTTGTGATAACTAATAGATTGCTAATGAAATGGATGGGAATTCAAATGCCCTTTTTTCATCCACATATAAAGCAGTAATGAAATGTTCATCCAAGCAATGAAGGATTACAAACATTGGACCAATGAGAGGCCATTGTGGTACTTTGTGCTAACCAATAGGTTGAAATGGAGGTGGAAGGTTATGGGTTATGGGAATTGAAATGCCCTCTTTTCATTACTACATGTTCATGAAAAAAATTACATAGATCATGGATGAAAAAGATCATCATCTATACAATCATTTTGGTGGAGTTGAAAACATAAATGCTGAAAGGTATCACATTGTTGAGATGAATTCAAAGGATGAAATTTCATTACATGTTCAAGATGAAATTATATTCTTGCTTGCAAAAAATAGTTGTCTATTAAAATATGGTTGAATTTCATCAACATAGAATATAACTATATATATATGATCAATTTTGTGTGCCAATTAGATTCTTTGACATGATTCATTAATATTGCATGTGTATGGTCAATTTTCCATGTAATATGTTTCATTAATGTCATCCATATAGCCATTTTTCTTCCATGTCATTAAGTTTGTAATGATGACATTTTCATTCATATTTGTATCAATTTATTCCATTTGGTTCATTTTCATCCATATTAGTGTCAAAATATTGTCAACTTTGGCTCTATGTTATTAATGACATTGAAATGATGAAAATTTTGAGTTGGTTTTGTGAAAATTAAGTTTCATTTGAATGAAAATATTGAATCACATGACATGCAACTTGAATCCAATTGGATTCAAATTCAATTGAGTTTAGATTCAATTGAATTCAATTGAAAAGAAATGAAATGCAAATTGGAGCAAAAGGTATTGAAAATTTGCTAGTTATTTCATGACTATGGTGATAAAAAAACAAACAACTTTGCAAAGACATAAATATGAAAAGATACATTTCCATGTTTTAAGACAATTTGCACATGGAATGTTCTCATAATCAACTTGACAATGATATTATTGAACCCTACGCTTGACTCACCTATATTAGATTCAACTATCATTCTCTTTAGAATTACCTATGTGATCCACTTTCATACAAAATCATAACAAGGAGAGAAGGTGTGACATGCATTTCACAATGAAACATTATGGAAGGAAAATTAGCACACTCAATGTGGTACACCAAGAAGCTTTACTATAACATATGGTGAAACTATTGTCATTTTTGTGAAGAGTTTGCAAGCAATTAAAGATGTGAATTGAACTTAATGATTTATTAACATTGTCCTATTTCATAGTTGCTTGTGGGATAATAACATAATCACAAGGAGGTCATGAAAGCAAGTTCATTTTACAAATTCTAGCAATGTATGGCAATAATCCAAAATGGTAACAAGATTCAAAATGGAGGCATTTCAAACACCACCTAGATAGACTTTACCACATCATGATTTTTGACATTAATGTAAGATGAATAAATGAAATGTATATATCAACAAATGAAACCTAAATTTGAAACTCTTATTAGTGATTATTTGTCACATAAAGTAAAAAAATCATGATGCAAAGATTGCTACAACTAAAATATTTGGAAGACTACAACATAAGTTTACAACACATGTAACACCAAATACATGCAAAACAAAATTATTAAGAATGAACACAAGTGCAATTGGAAACCAAGGTTGATAAGGTGAAATAATATATTATTAAAACTGGTAATATTTTAGTTATATTTTAAATAAATTCTCATAATCCAATTTTTGACACCTTATTTACATTCACTACACCCAAGTTCATTTAGTTTGATTTCTTATTTTTTCACATGTCATTTGTTATATTTCAAATGTTGTCCCTTTTTTTTACTTTTATTTGAAGAACTAAAAACAACAATTGAAAACATGGGATTCATAATTTATTTTCATTTTTGGGGTAATTTAATTCAATAAATAATTTTAAAATAATTTTCACTAATATTCCCACATTATCAAGAGTATCGTTACAATCATAATTAATCATATTTAAATGATTGATTTTTAGGCATATAATTTAATCACATTAGTTAAGTTGAACAATTCCATGGAAGTGCCACATACACCACATGTTCAACATAATGTTTGTTTTGATTAGGTGGTTAACTTTTTTAATCAAAACAAACATACCTAGTTTTTATTTTAGGGCATATTCATAATCAAGGTACCATTTTTTGAACACTAGACTCAAGGAATTTGTTTTTGCTATCTTTCAAATATAAAATTTAAATAAATTTAAGTGAGAGATATTGGATAATTCAAATTATGATAATTTTCATGGTGATGGTGAATTTTCACATGCGTATGTAATGCATGAATATTTTGGTAAAAAACCAAAAATGCAAAAAATGAATATATAAGCTTTTATATACAACTTAACATGTTTTCTTGCATGAAATTTTTTTGCACATTTTGTTGACACTTGGGGCCACAATTTTAAGCCTAATGAATACAAAAAATTAACCAAATGGAAAAAAAAAGAATGATTTTCCTTGTTGCCCTTTCAAAATGGATTTTATAACTTTCAAAATTCTTATGTCATATATTATTTAATCAAATGCATTATATGAACATTACCAAACATAGATGTATGCCCTACTTATCCATGAAAGTAAATTGAAGTCAATTGAATTGTTTAATACATTATAAAATCAATTGCATTGTTTAATACATTATAATTAAGATAAGGACTCAAATTATTTAAAATGATTCAAAAGGACATTTATATTATATCCAATCTATTCTTGAATTTTTTTATTAGATTAACATGACATCATTCTAGTTATAGTCATATACCAATCCACTATAATCATAAAATAATAAATGTAATAAAAATCCAAAATAGTCTTTTGCAATATTTTTTTCATTAGATCTTCCTTTTGGGTATTGTAATTGTGAATATGCCCTTTAGTCAAATCAAACATAGTTAATCATTCAAACATTTATGGATTTGAGTTTACAATCATTTCAGTCATGATGTTACCCATGAAAAAATCATGTTTTTGTAATATTAGCTATTCCACCTTTTATTAGTTGAAATTCTCATACCCTATGTTATTTTGGCTTATTAATTTAAGTTATTTCACTTTAAATTATTTTCAACTATTGTAGGTTATTCCACCATAAGTTATTAGAAGTTATTTTAGATTATTTCATCCTAGGCTATTATTGGCTATTATAAGTTATTCCACAATAGGTTATTTTATATAATTTTACCCTAACCTATTTTTCATTATTTTAAACTAATCCACTTTATGTTATTTTAGTCTATTATATATATATAAAGTTATCCACCCTAGGCTATTATCCATTATTTATTTAGTTATTTATTTGGTTATTCTAAATTATTTCACCTTAAGTTATTCTAAATTATTTTATCATCATTAAATTATTCTTGGATATATTATAGGATATTTCACCTTGAGTTAAATTTGGTTATTGGAATTATGTTTTTAATAGAGTATTATAAGTTATTCTAGGTTATGTAACATTAAATTAAGTTATAGCATAAAATAAAATAATTTAAAATAACCTAAACTAACTTAAGGTATAACTTCAAATAGTGTAAGGTACAATAATTTAAAATAACTTCAAGTATAACCTAAAATAACCTAATCTAGAACAAGTTAAATAACCTAAAGTATAATGGAATGGGGTGGAACAATTTAAAATAATAAAATAAAATGAAATAAAATAATTTAAAATAATGTAAAGCATAATAATTTAGATTAATTGAAAATAATTAAGGTAGAATAATTTAGAATGGCCTATTAAGTTGGAATAATTTATAATAATTAACCTAGAAAAATATAGCTTATAATACTTTAAATAGTTTAAAATAGTTTAAAAGAACCTTGCTTATAATATCTTAAAATAACATATGATGATAACCTAGGGTATAATTTAATTTAAAATACCTTAGGATGGAATAACAAAAAATAATAAAAAATAATTTAAGGTAAAAGAGCTTAAAATAACCTAGGGTACAATAGCCTAAGGTACAATAGCTTAAAGTAAAATATCCTAAGAAAATTAAAGCAACATCAAAAGAAACCTATTTACTATAATGAATTATATCAACTATTAATGAAAACATGACAATTACATAGTGATTTTATAGTGACATATACGATTTTAAGTTAAAAAAAATCATTAGGATGGGGTGAACCTATTTCATATTTAAAGTCTCATAATGATTTAGGTTAATAAACCGCACCCCATTTTTGAACTAATGATTGAAATGAATTATAAAATTAACATTTTTCATTTTATTGCACTTTAATACTTTGTTTACATGTCATTTGGAAACAAATGGAAATAACTTCCCCAAAGGAACAAGAAATATAGGTGATGTTAGTATGATTGTTCAAATAAGATTATAGAGGGTTCACTCATGGAGGTTGGTTTTGAAGTCCATCCTTACATTAGTGTTATTTGTAATGTGCAAAATACACATTTTATCCTTATGTGCCCATGACCTATTTACCAAAATCTCATTATTATGTTGAAAATTGCAGCTTCTAATTGATCAATGTTCAAAAATGGATAGTGTATTTTCATGAGTTTAGTCTTATCCAATGGCTTAATAAGTGGGATGTCTACTTTAAAATGGAAGGTGTAAAATGCATTGGTTCTCCATTCTCAACTTTCGAATGGCCATGTCTTTTGTAATTGGCTTAATGTTTATCATTTTTTTTGGGACAATATGAAGGGACCCAACCAAATACATTGAGGAGGTGGATAATGTATCTCAAACACAAATGACAAAGGAGCTTTTAAAATCGATGTTGGTTGTGTGATCTGTATTTTGTTTGTCTAACAATTTTTCTTTTTCATTGTGGTATGTGATGGACATGCAAATCGTAGGCATGGCTAATACATGCATCTATGTGTCAAGGAATTTCCCTAGTCTAGTGGTTGAAATCTTTCAATGTTAACCATGAATGTATCTATAAGCAATCTTATAATATCTAATTTGCCCAAATGGAATGAAAGTTTATGTTTTCCCCCATTTGCTTTCAAAAAACATGCCACCCTAATATGAATTTTTTTGTGATAAATTATAGCACCCATGAAAATCACGAGTTTAAATCTCTAACTAATATACAAAATATTTTCAATTTTTTTCAAATCTCTTGTTTAATTTCAACTCTTTATGATGTCCATGATGAAATGGTGATTAATAAATGATTTGATTAACAACATTGGAATGTTTTAAATATCAAATTAAATATAAAGAATTGATTTAAGAACCAAATGAAATATTTTCTTTAATTCAATTTCATAAAAAATGTGATACACCATTAATGAATTTCAAATGGTGGGGGCAATTCACAACCAACAAGCTTCCTTATCAATTATGGACAAATTCATGTCATCATTTTCTAACAAATAATATTACCCTTGAATTTATTAACATTGAAATTGTTGTTGTTTAATATATTTTCATTTATAATATCTAACAACAATTTCTAACACAGAAAACCTAATCATGAATATTTGTAATTTGTGCCTATTTAAAATGTGGTGAATATTACATTTGGACCAAATTTGTGTACTCACCATATAATTAAATTTATTTAAAAACAAATTGTTATGTGGAAGGCATTTATAACCATTTGGTGAGGCCAAAAGCAACAACAAAATCTATCTTTATATTAAATATAAGGAATTTAAACTTTCATTTCTTTTTGTCTATAATAAAAATTGGTCCTTGTGTTATGTATTAAAATTTGTTGATTTTGCAATTGAACTTATTGGATTTTCGTGAAATTTAATTAAAGTGGTGTTTTCAATACATTTGTGGGGAGAAAATATTTGTTCACAAGTATTGGAAATTAGGTTTGGAAATGAAAACTTGGAAAGCCCGGCTTCATTCAATTGGGATCATGAAGTATTATTTAATAAATAATTATAAATATATATTTTGACTAGCTTATTGGCTAATTTACATACAATTTAAGAGATGCCTAGAATGTTAGGAATGCAATGAAATGTCATTTTTTTGTCCACCTAGCAAAATATTTTTCTTTTATAGGCATTGAAGGCCACCACCTTTCATTGCATTTGGTACAATATATACTAGTGCTGTACCTTTTCAGGTTTGGCATTACTATGCTGGATGATTAATATAATTTGAAGTTTTTGTTTTAGCACCACAATTTTTGATTTTGAAAATTTCAACATATAATGACTAAATATAATAAATCACAAATGCTCTCACAAAAAATTTATCGTTACTTAGGTTAGATTAATGTAAGATTGCTTGGGTTTAGTGATGAGGGAGTTGGTTCAAATTCGGTTGGCTTTATTGAAATTTCAAGTTTTTCAACATAAACATTTGTCTTTTAAATTTTTTTTGGCAAAACTGAAAATAATGTACTTAGTTGAAAAGGTATTACAATAATGATCTATATTTATTTTACTAGAATTAGGCATATAATAGTTGTGTTAATATAATATATCAATGGTCACAAAGGAAACATATTTGATTTTGGTATTTAAAAAAAATTTATTGGAGTTAGGCATACAACATTACAATAATATAATTTATCAACAGTCACATAGGAAATAGTCATGATTTTGGTAAATTTTAATAATTTTTTAGTGTTCCACAATACCAAAATACATGTACATTTTAATTCATGTGCCACTAAAATAAACCAACACTCATTTCATTAATCATTTTTTGCCAATGGGTGAAAATTTTTAATTTCTTTTCATTTTTAAACATCACCAACCTCCCCTTGTGGACTTACACACAATTCAACTAGTAAGAAAAAGAATTCCAATCGTCTTGCATGATTTAATTCAATGTTTGTGTGTGTTCTTTATTTTGTATTTATTTTGGAAAAAAATCCAAATCAACATATATGAAAAATATTGTATTACCAATATTTATTATTCCAAATCATGGTTAATATAAACAATAATTTTTGAAATGGTTTTCAACACAAGCATAATAAAACATTAAGATATTCGGAATATTATTGATTGAACTATAGGGAATTTCAACATTCATTTCGAGCAAATTGGTTACTTAAGTACATCTAGTTATGTGTAATGGATATAAGTCATGTTAAAATATTGTAATCTAATTTATAATGTACCATGGGTTTTCAAAGTTGTGTTTGGATGCAAAGTTGCACAGATAATTGTATATTTTAAGATTTTAATTAATTAATTAGCATTGGCCAGCAAAATGAATTATCCTAAAATTTATGTTTGAACATGCAACAAAATCTAGCTTTGTGAATGATAATTAATTATTTAATACATTTATATGGAAGTTTGAAAATAAGTTTGGTGATCAAAACATGTAAATGGTTTCAACAAACAAAAAAATGGAAAGATTTTAATCTCATTCAAATTATAATGATAAATTATGACTTGCAACAAAGTTGACAAACATAAGAAAAAAAAAACCCAAACAAATTACATGTACATTTAAGAAAACTTGATGGAAAATGGAAAATTATTCTTAGCACATTAATGTAATCTATTACACAAGCCACTAATGCCTATTAACCACCACATAATTCTAACCTAACTATTATTGTAAATGCAACATATTCATTAGTGATATGTGTCTAAAGTGTAAATGATTTACACTACAACCATTTATAGAAACCGCTATGTAAGTTTTTTTCAATTACATTTACATGTGGGTAATGCAGAAAATTTAGAAATACACAACCCCATGAAATTTTTTTGGGCGATGTAAATATGAATGGGTTTGATTTTTATAATACCTTTTTAGGTTTGGCACAAATTATATTATTTTCACTTTTGCCAAATTTTTCTAAAAAAGAACAATACTGAAAGTCCAAAATATCAAAGAATCTATTAGTTATGGCAGCCAGATTTGAACCCAAGACCAACTCAGCGAAAGACTGAAGCCTTTCATTAGGCTAACCAAAAAAAAATGCAGAAACTTACAAAAGTATCCACTATATTATTGTATTTACTCCTTATATGCCGAAAATTTCAAAATCAGACTCTCAGGAGCCTAAGCAGAATCTTCAAATTATGTTGATTATTGGGCACATTAATGCCGAATCTGTTCCAATCTAAACAGTGTAAACACTTTCACTAAAGAAACCAGTTCTCCTAATGTGAAATCGGTTTTAATAAGGTAAAAAGTCCAAAAGTTGGCCCCACAGGGACCAACAAACTACTCACCAGTTGGGTTTGTAGTTAGGCACAAAAGCACAAGGGTCTCGTTCCCATTAAAGGACATTATGAGCTCTTGAGAGGCCGATTCTGATGTAGACCAATGGAATATTGACACGTGCTGGTGGTCATGAAACCCTAAGCTGTTTACGAGGCTTCCTTTGTCGCAGCGATGCGCGCGAGAACATGACGACGAAATGCTTCTTCTTCTTCAGATCTGTCAATGAATTGGAGTGTGTTTTTTAAAATAAAAATCTGTGTAGGAATCGTCGACGGACAATCTGGATTTTTTTGCAATTTTTTGGACCTTTTTCTTTGTCCGGATTTGGCTTCGACGACTCTGAACCGGGCTCCACTTCTGCAGCAGTAGCGGCTGTGCTCCATCTTCTTCTTCTTAAATCGCTTTGCAACATGCGCAATTCACATCATCGGGCCGCGTAAGTAAGTGAGCCACGACTTTTAGTTTTTTTTTTCTGGACTGGATTTGGCCTCGACGACGCTGAACTGGGCTCCACTTCTGCCACCAGTTGCGGCTGTGCTTCTTCTTGTTGTTGTTCTTCGCAAATCGCTTTGCAATATGCGCAATTCACATCATCGCTGCGTGTAAGTAAGCGAGCCCGACTTGTAGTGATAGTTAGCATTGAGAGATCTAGCAGTCATGGTTACCATTTCTGGTCGTCCGCAATACCATCGGTTGTTGTTGCTCTGCTGCTTCTGGCTATGGACTAGTGTCGCCATCACAGCGGAACGACAGCAGCAGGAAGCAATAATCCAAGGTACGATCGCCTTCACAACACACGGGCGTATGCACTATGACTTCGACGTCTACACCGTCTCACTTCCTTCGCAATTCCTCTCCCTTGGAAACGGCAGCAGTTGCTTGCAACAACAGAGGCGGTTGCAAGAGACTCGCATGACGTATGGGCAATCCGTGAACTACAATGCACAGCTAGTGTCCTCCTCCCTGGCTTCGGTGCCATTGCTTAAGACGCTCCATGCACATGGATTTCGGAATCTGCTGGAAACTGAGAAGGAGGAGGAGGAGGAGCAGGAGCAGGATGCGCCGCAATTACTGTTGTATGTATCGGAAATGGAAGGCAGTCCTCAGGTATACATCGATATTCCCTTCGGAGCAGGAGGCAAGGTTCAGTCTCAAGGTTAGTCTCAAGCTTTTCGTTCCCTTCCTTCCTTTTGTTCTTCGACTCTTTGTGAATTCCATGGCTTTTTGTTCTGTGAGACTCAGCTGGAATTTTGTAAGTCTGGAGAATCCTTTTGCTTGCCTGATTCATTTCTTTCCTGAAATCAAAGCCCATGCTGAATAGACACTGAAGGAATTCGGCGAACAATGAGAGAAGAGAGCACTGTGCCACCATTCAAGCTCAGCATGCTCAGGGCTGGTCCTAGTGCTTTTCTCAATGATAGGCCTTCACTGACTGGGGACACAGTAGTGTACGTTTCAACTGAAGAACCATCTGAGCGCCCTCGACAAAGCTGGAATGGTATATACTCCACCAGTTTTGCTAGCCGGGTGACAAAACGCCTTAGTCCATATGGTGTGTCTGACTTCAGCCCATCTATCTCTCCATCCGGTAAGCCTGCAATCACAACACTGTTGGGTTCATCTATACAGTGAGGTTTATGACCTAATTTGCACCAGATATATGTAAAAGAAGCATACATGGATTCAGTGCTGGAATGCATTGAGGGGCAATATACCCTGTATATCTGCTACTCTTCAGTTTAATGATCTGATGGTTACGCATATTATCAGTGTGAACTGTCTGCATATTGTTTGGAAATCTCTTTGACATAAACTGACTCTTATTCCACACTGAGGAGCATGTATTCTATTCAAAAGTACTCTGTCAGGAGTACCACAATAACTTGCTTCGACAACTATTATGCAAGGATTCTGCAATGGGAGGAATTTTGCATTTGAATTCAGCTTAGACAGAGGGTGAATTAGACAGTACAGTGAAAATGGACATGGTGGTAGTTCCACGGGGATTCTGATCTCAGACTTGCAGATTGCAATTAGCCCTAGATTTCTTGACTTAGTGTTGATGTTTATTTCATTTGCTAATGAAAGGAGAGAGTGTTATATTGCAGGTGAGTGGGTGATGGTGGCATCTACTCAGGGAAGGGAGTGGGATGGAGAAATAGGCGACTTGAACCTGGGCCTCTATGTGTTCAAAGCAGAGGATGGGTCACAGAGGCGCTTGGTTGTGCAAAATGGAGGCTGGCCTTCATGGGCTGACAGTTCAACTGTTTTCTTTCACCGTGTAGCTCAAGATGGATGGTGGAGCATCTACAAAATCAACCCCTTTTACAGTTCTTCTGATCAAGGTTCTGGAATACTGTCTCGTGTTTATGCTGTTGAAACCTGATATCAGTCTGTTGAATTCTTCTCAGGGTTTTTTTTATTGAGCTATAAAGACTTTCTATTAGGTGACTTTTTTACATCACCACCTAAGATGCAGTAGAGCAATCTGGGCTTCTGCAAGTACAATGACATAAAGCGGTGAAGTGTTGAGGAAAACCTGAGCGATAAATGGTACTAAACCCACAATCCTAAGTTCTCCACCATATGTTGCACCTCCAGAATGAGTTTCTGTGGAGCAGAAAAAGAGCACATGCATTTCAGTGTGATGCATTTCATGAGAGGTGCATTTGTGTGTCTTCTGCACTTGCCATGTTTCGTTTTTCCACAACACCACTGTAGTTGATTTCATTACAAACCATGCTGAGAGTATCCTTCATATGACCAGGTTTTAATGATTTGTTGCTATGTTTGTGAAGAAATATAGAGCAATATTTTGAGCCAGAGTGTCTTTGTCTTACTTTGCACAATCTCACAATCTCTTAACTCTTCATGAGGTGTTCACAGAGCCAGAGCGAGTAACCCCCCCTGGAGTGCATGCTTTCACTCCAGCAGCCTCAAGTACAGGCAATTGGATTGCAGTGGCTACCAGGCGAGCTTCAACCCGGCATGTGGAGATTTTTGACTTGCAAACAAAGAAATTTGTCAAGTTAACAGAATTGATCAACCCGAATGTGCATCATTACAACCCTTTTGTTTCTTCATCCTCAGGTGAAATCGGGTACCACAGATGCAGGGGAACTCATCCTGATGGTTCATCTACTGCTTCAGTGGATCTCCGTGTTGAATCTGTGACATCACCATTGGAAAATTTGTCTCTCATTCATGTAGATGGCAGTTTTCCATCATTCTCCCCTGATGGTTCCTTAATTGCATATGTTGGGAGCTCCGATGACAGTGCATCCATGAATGTGATGAGGCTGGATGGCTCAGAAAATCGAAAGGTGTTCACAGGGGATGTATTTGGATTAGCATGGGACCCTACACGGAAGGGCATTGTATATGCTGCTCATGGACCTGTATTTAGCTCCACACAGACCTCTGTACACATTGTGGCTGTTTATAATGCAGATACTGCAGATGTGGAAGCTGATAAAGCAAGCTCTTCATGGAAATACTTGACAAAAGAGGGTACACACAATAATGCCTTTCCTTCACCATCAGGTGACGGCAAGTATCTTGTTTTTCGCTCAGGGCGGTCTGGCTACAAAAATCTGTACATCATGGATGCTGTTGATGGTGAAGAGAAATATCTTCATCGCCTCACTGAGGGGGATTGGACTGACACACACCCAAATTGGTCATCTGATAACGAGTGGATTGCCTTCTCTTCTGACCGAGGTCACCCAGGTGAACTAACTCAAAAACCCTGAACACAAAACTCTAAGCTGCTTTTACCAGGTGTGTGACCTCCATTGTGTATTGAAGAAGCATTCTGTAGATTCACATAATGAGTACATGAAAACTCAAATTGTTGATGCATTTCTCATTTTTTCAGTTTGTGGAAATGTGATTTACATACCCAGTTGAGTTCCAGCTTTTGAGTTAACATGATGAAACTTGCAGTTCATTTCCAAGAGGTTAACTTGTTTCACCTAATTTTTTCATGCAGGCAGGTTCGCACTCTACCTTATTCATCCAAATGGAACAGGGCTTCACAGGGTTTTGAACAGCAGCCCTGGATGGATTAACCATCCATGCTTCAGCCCTGACTCCAAAAGCCTCGTCTTTACATCAGATTATGCTGGACTATCTGCTGAACCCATCTCAGTGCCACATCAGTTCCAGCCATATGGTGACATTTTTATCTGCCGGATTGATGGCACTGGATTGACAAGACTCACTCACAGTTCCAACGAGAATGGGACACCCGGATGGGGACACATTCCGGTAGCTGCTTCCATGTTATCAAAAGAAGGGACAAAAGCTTTTTGTGATTTCAGTGACGTGGACTTTCTGCAGAGAATTGGAGCTGCTTCCCAAATGTGTGGTTTTCAGTGACATGGCACATCCCCTCCATCATGTGCATTCTGCTGTAGCATTGACAGGTGCTCATGCATAGAGAACCAGCTTGCAAGGATCTATTATACAAGATAGAAAGGTATGTCTGTGCCCAGTTAGCTGGCAGTTCCTCTCTGGTTCAGCCTATTTTTATGCCAAAGCCGTGAGTGTATGTTTAAAAACAAGTAGGCTCACTAGTGTGGAAGTAATACAGTGTGGTTATGGGAAAGTTTTGTGATTTGGGATACAGCATATGCAAGATCATACGCATCAGCCAGCTATATAATCAGAAGTGAGATTGTGAAATAATAGCAAATGACCTCTTCTCATTGAAAAAGGAGGAGCTTGACTGGGTTGAAGATACTCCCAGATGTGCATACTATATAATCATTTGGTTACCTGTAACCAAATGCTGGATTGAAACCTGTATGACACAAAGGACTTCGTATTTGAAATGAAGATTGTTTTTCCAGTACATCCTAGAATATTTTTGATATGTAGAGCATGGCTAGAGTTTCACAGGTTGGGTGTGATTGATCTGCACTTAAGAAAAAAGGCTGCTGCAAGATTGTCCATCAACTAGCGAGCAAAAGTGGAGGAGGATGCACAGGGAACTTCAGCCTTCAAATGGTACTAAATGCTTCAACCCTCAGACCAGGCCTTTTGCTCAGATAACCTCAAACTTGGATATATAAAACTAGTGGTTCCAAGATTGCTGCAAAGTTATCCAATTGACACTTTGAAACTAATTTGCTGTTTTGAGTTCCATCTACACAGTCTAATTTCAAGTGTTTGAACAATCCCTTTATTACTGCTCATCAAACTTTCTATTTGATTTTATAGAGCAGATGAAATACCCAAGGAACTCAAAAGAAGTAATTGTGATTTCAATTGTTGAGGTGGAAGGAGTGAGCAAATCCCAGAACTTTCAGATTTCAGTTAATATATAATATGCTGTTGATTGATATTTTAACCTAGTGATCTTCTGTGCAGACCACAGTACCCAGCTCCTTGTGATCCAGAATCAAACAAAATATACACCACACCACAAACATCTGTGAAGTGGTTTCACTTCATACTGCACACCTGTTGTTGTTGTTAAGATTTCTTACCAGCATTGCTGATCCACTTTTCATTAGCAGTAAAATTAATGATTTCACACTCCTTCACTGTGGTCATGAGAATGAGGTTTCTGAATCTGACTTCCATGCAGATGTGCAGATGACTGGCTGGTCTTTCCATGTCAGGTACAGTCCGTTCTCATCTGTTGTGAACCCCCATCCCTCCTTGTACCTGGTGCAGCAACATCTCCAATGGAGGGAAGAGAGATTTAGCATCAGAGTAAAATTGCTGTATCACACCCTAAAATCAAAACCTTTAAACCATTACAAGGTAGTGTTTTTGGAGTACTGTCCTCCTTTCAATTGAGGATAATTGACTTTTCATCTACTCATCATCCATATACCACCAAAAAATTTGTTTTTGTTAGTTTCAATGCATCATCACAATGGGGGGAGGGATGAACCTTTCGACTAGGTAACTGCTGAGAGCTTGCAAGTTACTGTGTATACAAGGCTTGTGAGCTCCAAGACTATTGACCATAACTTTGAGTGCTTGAATCATTTACTAGACACAACTTGAGTGCTGAAGTCAATTACTGGACATAACCAATTGTCAAGGTTATGGGACATAGAAGAGCATGAGTTATGAAGTTCAGTGAATTAGTGACCAAGAATGAACAAATAGGATTAGGGAGGTACTAAAATGTTAGAGCTTATGGGTTATGGGACACAAAAGAGCATGAGTTATGAAGCAAACCAGTAACCAAGAATGAACAAAAATGAGTTAGGGAGGTAATAAGATATTAGAGCTTACAGGATATGGGAAACAGAAGAGCATGAGTTATGAAATTCAATAAATCAATGACCAAGATCATGCAAGACGGAATTAGGGAGGTACTAAAATGTTAGAAGGTAGCAGGATACATGATATGACTATGGAGCTCTTGTCCAATCGTATGCTCACATGTTAGCAAGCACACCTTACAATTGGATAGTTTTTCAAAGAATCAAATACTGTGGAATAATATATTGTCTTGTGGTAATAAATTTATGCAAAAAACTTTTACCGATAGAATATCCCAGAAAAAAATGAAAAAAACATAAACATTATCCAAATTCAGTGACTTTAAAAGAGAATATTTTTCAGAAGGTTAATATAATTATATTTCAAAAAGATTTTCTCAAATATGATTTAAAATATTTGTAAATTATGTGCAACTTAATGAATAGAGTTTTGAACAATTTTGAAAGCAAGCGTTCACTAGGTGGGGATTTACATTTGCAATAATGAGAATTTCAAATTATTTTCATTTTATTGCAAAATTTTGTTTCCAGATGGAGTGATGACTATCAAAGTTTTCTTGGAGTTGGTTTACTACTTAATCGCCTATATTTTACCAATGACCTTGAAACTTTTTATTGATTTTTTTCCCTGTGATGTATGGAGATTATGCAATCCCTTCTCTCAAAGTGTACCGTTGCTTTGATTCTTTCAAAATAACGGAATTCCAAAATTTGAAGAATTAGTCTTGGAATAAATGACCTCCATGAAATTGCAATGCCACAAACCCATTTAAAGGCTACTTTATTCAAACAAACTTATGATCCATTCTTTTTTCCCCACAAATTGTTATAAATCTGTCTTAGTACTTCAATATCCTGGATTTAAACAATTGTCTTTTGTTGTGTTTTAAAATAAAAATTTCACCCAAAGTTTGTTCAATTGACAATTGTCCATTTAGATTTTAAGGTGTGCATGGTACTTTAATATTTTTTGCCCAAGCTTTGCTTTAAAATAGTGGACTTATTGCCCATTTTTTTCTTCACAAGTTGCTATACAATTGTTAGGACTCAAGATCCAATTCAAATGGTTGCCTCTTGCTTAAATCCTAATGTGTTTTACACATGGAACTTCTTTTCCTTTCACAATTGTCTAAATTAGATTCTAAGGTGCCAAGTGCCAAAATGTGAAAAACAATATGGAGGTTAGTATTGTTGGCTTATATTTTTTCCTTCCCAAATTGCTCAAAAATTGAAAGTTGACAATTAAGATCACATTGAAAAATATATTAAAAAATAATCTCCTCTTCTTTTGGCTTAATTCAGACGTTCAGACACCCAAATTTTGAACATTCCTTTTGATAATTATTGTCCAATTGGAGTCTAATTAGGTCCTCAAGTTTTTTTCAAATATATATATCTATCTTTTTTTTTTCCTTTTAAAAGTAAAGTGCTGTTCAAATGAGTAGGTACCTTCTAAGTAGTGCACGCACGTCGCCCACGACGTCTTCGCTAAACGCCGAATGCGACAAGCCGATGTGGCTGAGGCGACGTGCCCAGTCCACGGCTTTCTGCTGCCGCTGGCTCCTCTCCGTCGCCTCGTCGCACGCAAGCAAGTTCACCATGTTGCGCGCGTGAGCGCGCTCCAACATCAGTCGTTCTTTGCTAGCACGCGGAAAGCTCTCATCTAGCGAGTCGAACAGTAACCAATAGAATCGAAGCGCCTCGCAGAAGCAGCTCATGAAGTCCGGCGACACCAGGTCCACCTCGTCCTCCACTATCGTTACCACCTGCACAGCAACCCAACTCAATTCTAGCTCTCAGCTTTAATCATTACGTGTGCATGCCGAAAAGCTCGATAATCATGGCTTGTACGGGCCAGCAGCTGCCAGTCATAATAATGAACTCATGCAGCACCTGCGCCTGTTCCGAATATATATCTCTCTCTCCAAGTCAGCGTTTTTTTTCAAATTTGTGAAGTAGGTGAGTTGGCGATCATGCACAAGAGGACTTAACCATTTTGGCTACAGATCAGAGGGGGAAGTAAAAAACTTTAGGATTTTCCTTATAATTTGGCTATTTGTTGGAAGTTATTCTCTTTGAAGCTATTCTCTAAATATGGCCACTTTAGATTTCTGTCCTAATAATGTGGCGACTTGGCCCCATTTTTTCCCAGCGAGTTTGCAGCTGAGCATCATCAGTGATCCTCGACTAGTCGCAGCTAATTTTGTTCGATTAGATTCTGATAGGTCACTCTGAACTCTACCAATCATGTGTTCCACCTCTTATGATCTTAATAGAGGCATGCACTAGCTAGTAGGTCTGAATCCTAGTTACATCCTGTGCTTGATACTGCAGCTTCATCATGTGAAGTACTCTAGAATTAGGTTGCAGCAGGTCAGCAAAAGCAAGCAGTACAAGAGATTGTGGTTTTTCTCACACGAAAAGCAGCAGCTCATGATCATGGTCATCCAGCTCATGAAACCTTGTGATTTCATCCATTACACACGTGTCATGAGCAGCGGCTTTTTGTGTGAGAGAAACCACATTCTCTTGTAGTGAATTCATCATTCTTCTGCTTGTCTTTAAGTATCATCAAGAGCAGTTAATAATGGCAATCATTATTCCTGCCTGCACTTATCAATCAAGCAAGTACTGGTGATCATAACTAGTTCTTGCCTGCTGCAGCATTCATGACAGTATATAATACGATTTAGATTTATCTGGCTACCGGCATCAGCTGCTAATGATCAAAGGCCGCGAGAGCAGCAAACCAGTATAAGAATTTATGATCAGAATTTATTAGCAAATGTGGCAGGTTCTTGTGCATGCGTACCTTTGGGTTGGCGTCTCTGAAAGTGTAAAGAATCTGATCACGGGGACTGCTGTACTGAATATCGGTAATATCGTTCCGGCCGCCAGCTGCCTGACCAGTAATGGTAGTTAACTCTTCCACTGGTACCTGATGTAGTGTGTGGATGCAGTTGATGGCAAGAGCTTCATCTTGGCGAAGTTCCAGTGCTGATCCCGGTGCAAACTGGAGGCGCTCCAGCTGTGGTAACTGGGTGACACTGTAATCGAACGGGACTCCCATGAGACGCGCGAATCTGTCGAGCCTCATCATGATCTGGTGCATGATCTGCATGGCAGATTCTTCTTTGGAGACGACGATGGCGGAGAGGCGGACGTTAGGCGCGCCCTCGGCTCGCGTGGCCAGCGCTTCCAGTAGCGTCGGCCATTGGGTACAGAATGTGCTGCTGATGTCGACTATGTGTATATTCGTCTCACCTTCAAACGCTTCGAGCAGAGCTCCGTTGCAAGCAACATGCCCGAATGTGGTCCACGGACTTGCTTCCTGCAGATCACGAGAATCACCATATGCCGACGATTTCACCACATTGTGCACAACACATTTTTTTATGAGAACGATTTCTCGCTGTGAGACTTAATGCACTGAAAAGTTACGATGAAGCTGCTTCATCCATCCAGGGCACCGGTCCTAAACGATTTGCCTCCTATGGCAATCCGAGATCATGTTTTACAGCGTGCAGACAGTTATAACGGTACCTGAAAGTCGAGGATCATTTTGCGCAAGGACTCGAAGGAGTAGGATTTCTCGGCGGCGGCTCGGAGGATGCGGTGGCAGCTCAATCCTGTGCCTGTGATCTTACAGAAGAGCGCTTGCAGAAAGTAGGACGCCAGCCGTTGGTCGCAGTCCCCGTAAGGGGAAGCCAACTCGTTCAATCCTGACATCAGGTTTTGAGCTCGTAAGGTGTCGTTAACGGCCACCGCCCGCGCGCATTCCAGCAATAAATTAGGCGCCCAGTGGCCGCTGCTTGACGGCAGCTCCAGCTGATCAGTACTACGACTACCACTAGCCGCTGTCGAGCTTGGCCCAATGAAAGCGGGATTGCTAAATTCCTCAACCATGCCGGTCCCCCCCACGTTACCAGCTTCGCCAGCTTGACTAGCTATACCTGGAGTCAAAGAGCCTGATGATCTTTGATCTGGGCTCAAAAGCTGCTCACTCCACTCATCTTGCAGACGCGGAGAGCTATGATACTGCGATCTCTCCTGCATCTCGAAAGATGTAGGAGTATCCAGATTGAAGAGAGAAATACCAGCTTGAGCGCTTACGGTACCGACGGGTTGTGAGATCGCCATATATTCAGCTCCTGCGCGAGCTGTGGATGTGTTGTAAGCCCGCGTTCCTGACGTGATGGAGGTCGAAGAAGGCCTAGTGATCACTCCAGCTGCTTGATGCAGCTGCATACCAGCAGTAGGTTGCTCATGAGAAACTGTGGGATATAGAGCTGCTGGGTCGACCGCCAGGATTGTGTCGACGGATCGAGAAGGACTTGATCCGCCGCTGGTGTTGAGCTCTGATCTGCCTTCCTGATCGAGCGGGGAGAAACTTCCGAGGCTTGATAACAGTCTGTCCATGACGTACGTCGCAGCCAACCCTAAAAAATCTTCCCTAGCATGCCATGACGAGGTTCCTGTCGTTGACCGCGCGACTATCTGCTAGCGCTCTTATGCATGATTCTTACATGGTTGGCTAGTTGCGCGCTCTCATGAGTAACGTGGCCGTGCAGAACCAAAGTGAGGAAATCCTTCGTTCATGATCATGTCCAGGCGATGAAGGACTTCATATCTTTAAATGTCAGGAGCCTAACGTCTGCGTACAAGCAGGTGTCAGTTGACGTATGTTGGTCATTTGCCAAGCTTAAGGTTCTCTCTCCGGTTGGGCTTAGGTTACGACGATAGCCTCCAAATGCTTTCATGTTTTCCGGGTTAAGGTTTGAGGGGCACGTCTTCCGATAGATTCCTGCACACGAATATCCCTCTGTCAGAGCGCTTAGCACAACAGAAGAATCATTCCGTGTATGTTTGCCTGACTTACGACATCTTTCCATTAGGTTTCTGAGATCACAGCAGCTTTCCATTATGTGTTTTCAGCTAGCTGTGAGCGACGAATTGCAGTAGCTGGGAGAGCTCTGAGTCAAACTGTGATTCACCACTAAATGACATTGTCTTTTCTTTTCATGAGGACATGTGTTCCGAGCCTTGCTAACATTAACTACGTATTTTCAAAACACTTGCAACTCTCCAAGGGAAAACGGTCGTCCCTGCAGCAAGAAACAACGTTCCGTGTCAGTGGCTTTCCATTAGGCTTCTGCGATCACATCTCACTATATGTAATTGTGATCACAGCAGCCTAATAGAAATCCTTAGAGTTTCGACGCTAGAGAAGTCAATGCCTCGACCTTGTTTGACGCTCCCAGCTATTTGAGTTTAGTAAAAACTGACAAGGAGCTGCAGGACATTGCACCGAGAGCTGCCTATATTCTTTCCCCCACATGAGCAAAGTCGAAGTCTCAAGGTTCGCACACTTTGGCCCGTACTTGATCCAGGCCGGAGGCTGCTCACGAGGAATCACGAACTGAGAAGCCCGATCCGGAAGCAAATTAAGAAGAAGGGAATAGATCTAAGCAGAGACAGATTTCCAGCAAGAAGTCAGAAAGCCCATGCACTTGGCAAACCGTGCCAGAAACAAAGCTGTGAGATCGATTTTCCTTGGGCTGATCAAGCCGACACTAACGCGGCTCATGGCGCACGAGCTTCACAGCTAAACCTAACGCTTCTGCGAGACTTTCGATAGCAAAAACGTTTAATGATTTGAGAAACTCAATAAGTACCCGAGAACTCGTCCTGCATCAGGAGCTGCTGGTGCTACTGGTGCTGCTTGATAGCCAGCTCCAGACTGGAAGGTCGATGCGAAGTCGAGCTGCAGATACAAGCAGCAATCATGACCAGGACAGACGCTGCTGCGTGCTGCAGGACACACAGCAATCAGAGCTCCTAGTAGTGATTCTAGCTCTCGCATAGTTGCAACCCCATAAGATATCAGCTCTGCACGGAGACGCAAACCCTCGTCCAGCTGAGCTCCCGCCCACCAACGACCAACTCCTCCAATAGACACATGATCTATTTGTACTCCAGCTGCTCGAATATTTCTCTTGCAGTTTGCAGCGAAGAAAAAGACCTGAAGAAAAAAAATAAGAATATTTAGATTAGCTAGAAATAGAAGATGACTCGTATCCTGAATACCCGGAAGGTGCTGAAGCATATCAAAGACTGGTCGACATAAACATCTTCTATCCGTGCAGAGCAGCTTGATGTTATAGACCACAGGTCCTAGACCTGTGTGTTCACGAGATGTCATCGTATGACAGAATATATCTCGCGACCTAGCTAGCTGAGCTTGACAAAGAGTGGAGTTGCTGCTGCTGCAGCAGCAAATACCTAGGCCAAGATCCAACAAAAATACCTGAGCTATTTTCTATTTTTCCTTTTGAAGGACAACACTTGAAGATTTTAGTGTTTGGAAAAAAAAACTATACCTAGGCCTGCTGCAGCGCGCACTCCGTCGAAGGTTCCCGCGCCTCCAGGGCTTGCAGTCTTGCAACAGGCCACAACAGAAAGCTGTGAACAGGAGGAAATGATCAAGTGGTCATGCCACACTGTCAGTGAAGCTGCTGCAGTCTCTGAAGTTCTCAACCACCTCTTGAAAAATATGTTCAAGACTTAATCAGCAGTAGCAGTAGCAGCAGCAGCTTGTCAGGCCTGCTGCAAGGACGTCCTATAAGGTGATCATCAATGCAGATGATCAAACTTACAAGCCTTTTTGGTCATCTACAGGCATGAGCTTTCGGCCTGAGCTTTCATCATCATGACTACTACTACTACTGCAGGCGCTAGACTATGACCCAGTCACATATAAGTAGTTTTGTCGCAGGTGGGTTCCAATAATAATTGCGAGAGCTTGCAGCAAAGTGAATACCGATATATGCAGTGCAGGCGATCACAATCCAGCTCTTATCACAAAGACAACCAGCTACTAACTGACCAGCCGACACATGAGATCAGAAACTAGCACATTAGAATTCTTGATGAATCAGATCTTAGCACAATTGATGCTGCAGACTCTGAAAGTCTGAGTGAGTTATAGTAGCTGTCAAGGATCTCATGATGAATAATTGCATGACTCATCGTCTACGGTGCAAAAACTCCTCCGATATATATTGCAGCAGGTGGTATATATGATCTATGTTGCAACCTGCTGGTTGGTTCTTTCTAGTCTTAAAGCTGCTCACAAGAAACTTTTTTAGGATTCCCTTTGGGACCATCAAGAAGAACTTGAATTTCCACATGCAAACATGAAATAGTTCAATGTTTGACGATGGGAAAATACAATGATTCCTCTGTCTCACAATGGGAAAATTAGAATAAAACATTGAATTGTTGGTCCCGCGATTCTACTCTCCTAGAGAGCTTTCACTAGATGTTTTGTTAATATTTCAACTTCAATTTGGCAGAGGTTTCCCACTCTTTTTCACTACAGGAAATGCTAAAAAAAAATTCTTGCGAAGTTTTCTTTCAAATCGAGTACCTGCATGTTTTCGAAATTACAATTCTCCAGCAAGTGAAGCTAACCAGGCGTTGCATGAAGCTTGCAGGAATTGGATTAATTCACAAAAAATAAACTCCTTTAAATAATCTTCCCAGTAAAGGCCATACGATAAATATCGTCAAACATATATATCCTTTCTGCAGCTGATCCCGAGTCCCGGATCAGGAGGGGAATAAACTCGTACTAGGGTCCAGGGTTTTTCTTTTTCAAATTTCAATTTTGTGAAGTAGGTGGACTGGCAATCATCCACAAGAGTCTTAATGAAGCAAATTTGACTAGAGGTCAGACAGGACCATAGAATTCTTTTGGAATCTTGCCTAGTTCTGGTGGCCTACACGAACAAATTGTTTAAATCTGGTGGCTTCTAAGTTTTTTGTCTCAAAAGATGCCAATTTTTGTGGATTTCTCCCAAAAAAACCCCTTTTTATCAATTCGCAGTGGATTTGTTTTTTTCGCCACATTGCGAAAATTCACCGGAGAAAAAAAAACACCAGTACTAGCTCTTTGATCTTTGATCTAGCTAGCTCGTGCTTGATGATTGTTATGCAAACACTTTAGTCTCGACGTAGCTGGTCAATTAAACTGTAGGCGAGAGCTGGCTTTGCTGCACAATTAATCATGAACGCTCATCAGAATGATGATGAAACCCTGGCAAGCTTTATTAAACAAAGCACCCAGCAAAGGGGAAAGGAAGAACAAAGAGAGATGACCCAAGTCCAAGCCAGAAGCGCAAAAACCCCAAAGTGGCTTCATCAGAAGCACATGCCACACACAACAGAAAAAGAAAAAAAACAGCAAAGCAAACCAACAGCTCTTCCCTGGAGCTCAGACCTTTGATCGAGTTCGGTTTCTGTAGTAGCGCTAGTTCGACTGCTGGACTTGTAGCAGATCAAGTCGGAAGTTCCGGCCTTATTTTAACTGGCGAAATCTCCTCAAAACACGAAGTTTTGTAAACATTTGGAAAATAAACTGATTTTGGAGGGTATCCAACGCCAGAAGTGAGGGAGAAAAAAACACAAATTGCCAGATTTGTAAATTTGGTTTTTCATTGTGTAGCCATGAATATAGAAAGGTTGATTAAAGATTTGTAATCAACTTTTAGTCTTTATGTGGTTTATAGCCAGATTTAGCTTAATCTTCCTAGGGACGATTATCATTTTTCCTACATCTTATGGATGATAGCCACTTAAGCTACACATAGAAATTCCTAAAAAAACACTGGTCGGAACGTCGGAACTGTGACGATGACACTGCGAACGACCGTGATTATCACAAAGCCGTCGCCTGAGAAATCATCCCTGATCAACTTACGTATTGCTTGCTGCTGCTGCAGCGATCTACCTAGCTATCTAGCTAGCTGCAGGTTTAATTAATCCAACAGTTTGGTACTTTGTAGAGCAAGCAGGCAGCCAGCCTAGTGCTTGTTTCTGCGTATTTGTTTGCTCCATTTGTCACAGGATCGTCGATGAGCAGCCAACCAGCGAGCCAGGGCCGCTGCAGAGTACTCCGGCGGCGCGTGGGTGTCAAATACGACTCAACTCCCAGGCAACCAGCAAACAGTGTTTTTATTTAGGGCAATTTTGTGTTATAGCCAAAGTGACGATCATCCACAAGAAAATTTAGCCACATTTGGTTACAAGCTAAATATTAAAATAATTTAAGTGTATATGTCTTTCTATATATTTGGCTACCTACTTTGAAACATGTTCAAAAATCTGATGATTTTTCTTAAATTTTGGTTGAATTCATGCTGTTGAAAATCTCAAAAAGCACATGGTTCTTGCACTTTTATTAAAAGAAAAACATTTTGGCTATATATAGCAACTAGCCAGCACCCAAAAAGGCTGCCCATAAAGTCTCAGGTACATGTAAAGACCTTGAATGAACCAGCACCCACACTGGAACCATCGTAAAAGTCTCAAATCTTTTTGAGTTGCTATATAAACATTATAGATATCCTTTGACTCAATCAGGGTCTTAACATTTCCTGGGTTTGCGAATGAGCTCTAAGAGGCCTTACTCAAGAAGGTGAGGAAGGTACCAGTATATAGGTGCTGGTTCACCCTGGCGCACATAAAGTCCCAGGTATGAGAAAACTTATGTTGCCCAGCTCCTCCTTTACCACTATAAGAGAAAAATGAGTGCTGCTGCATTGAAACAGCTATGTCAGTTAAGACCTTACAGAGTCCTAGTAAAACACTCCAAAAGATTTTCTAGTGTATTTTGAGAGGGTTCCTTATACATATAAGATCCCTCCCTCTTAAGGAGTAGCAAAAATCCCTCCTCTTTTCTACACGGTTGAAATATTCATGCATATAAGCATGCAAAAATCCCTCCTCTGTTCTAGAAGGTCGAAAATATTCATGGATATATAAGCAAGTGCAATTGATTTTTTGGGTTATAAATTGTCAGTAGGTGAGCAAATTTTTTGTTTATTCTAATTTTTAAATCACCAACTTTATCCCAAAAGCTTTTGAGAGACATGGATGAGGGGGAGAGTGTTTCCACGGTTCTATTTATTGGCTATTGTTTTGAAGGTCCTCTACAAAGATCTCATTGATTAATCCTTAATTTCAAGGAGGTCCAATTTGGTCCACCCTCTTCCCATTAGTCCTAGATGAGAGCATTGGCTTCAAAATCTAACACATGTGGGTTGTCATTACAACTTAGGACATCATTGAGTAGGTCCTGCATTTCTAATGAGAGTTTTTTAGTTTTGTCTTCTTTTACCTCTTATAAGAATTTCTATGAGCTTGTAGATAAAACCATGCACATGAATTTTTAATATGTCATGATTTCTCTGTAGCTTGTTGCAGGTGAAATTAAAGTTGACAGAATATGAGCTTGTGTATACCTCAATGCCTTACTCTACTACTGTAGGGTCAGTCTCATCATTAAATAATCCTTTCAACATTGAAATATTTCTTTTAAAAATATGACACGGAGGTGATGAAATCTAGCACAATTAATGTCAGGTTACAATATGTGTAAAATTTAACTCCTCATTTATGACAATATTACATTAGACTATATCTAAATTACAAAAGAACAAAAGAATTCCAAAGCTAAAAAATGAATAAATTATTTCTTCAAAGAAATTAATTACTCATGTTTTCATAATGTGTAAACTGACCCTAAGCTATGGTAGAGTCTAGAAGCAGCTGATCTCCTATTCAAGATATTTACTCAAAATTAAAATGATCCTTTCTGCTCATTATGGGACATCAAGTTTTTTGTTTTTCTGTTGGTGCTTAGGGTTTCGTGCCTTCATCTGGGCAACTAGAGGAACATTCCCAGGCCTCACAATCCTTAGAAAAGGAAATATGCATCTATCTCATAAGGGGTTGTGCAAAAGCACAACATTTTGCTGCATTATTAGTACTACTATCATCCGGCTCTAATACCAAATAAGGTGGCTACATACTTTTAAGTTTAGATTAGCCTCAGCCTCTTCTCAAAATATGGGTCTAGGTCAAGGTGGGAGTTGAGTTGAGCTGCGAATTTTGGGAATCTTTGTCACCAGTGGGCTTTATGCTTTATAATACTCAATTATAAGAGCATCTCCACCAGTCACACTGCAAACACACACTGCAATGTTAGTATCCAGACCATTTTGCCAAATCTCTTCACAAAATGTTTTGTTTGAGCAAAATGCTCACACAGCATCAGGTCATGTAATCACATGAATTGCAATTGTTTGGTGTTTTTTTTTGTGTGCTCCAAATTTGCCATCATCAGGAAGCTTTAAAAGGTTTTTTTTTCATGTTTTTTTGTGTGCAAAGATAAAGAATGCGTGATGAATGGAGAGAGTGGCTATTTGCTCAATTTGAAGAGATCCTTGACGATGACAATGGATAGGAGTTGTTTCTACAAGGAACTCTGGAGCAACTTGCTTGGAAGATGAAAGACATAAACATGACAGAACAAGGTGAAATGTGCTAAGAATTTGTTAAGATTGTGGAAGCTTAGGCATGAGTGCATGGTTTTGGACTATTTTGCTCCTTCCTTAATGTATAGTGAGAAATTTTTCAGACACCGAAATAGGATGAATAGCCCAAAAAAAAATGAAAATATTGAAATTGTTTGTGATTATGATTTTAATTTTTTGCAAAGATGAGATTGGGCAAAGAAGTTTGGCTTGTCTTCAATCCAAAAATGCATAGTTACATTTTGCATGCTTGCATATGGAATGAAGGTTGATGCAATAGATGAATATTGTCAATTTGCTAAAAGCACAACAATGGAATGCATGAAATGGGTTGTGCATGCCAAAGTTGCAATTTTTTGATCAAAGTACTTTTGAAAACCCACAAGAGCAAAGATAGAAAATCAATTGAAGATCAATGAAAATAGGTGTTTTCCAAGCATCTTTACAAGCTTTGATTATATGCATTAGAGGTGGAAGAATTGCCTAGTTGGATGGCAAGGGCAATTTTTTAAAAAAATGCAAAGAGGTCCATAATTTTAAAGGCAATTGCAAATCAATCTCTTTATATGTGACATGCATCTTTTGGGCTTCCAAGTGGAAACAATGAGACTAATGTTTAAGACCAATCACCAATGGTTGCAAACACGTTAAATGGGGCACCAACAATAGCGTTTTGAGGTTCAAAGTGAATGACAATGTCTACCTTCAATACTATCTTTTAGTAGATTTTATCTATCTTCCTTAATCTTGTTTTGTGCAAATTGTGCATGAACCTTAAGATGAAAAGAGGCAAAACTTTGCAAAGATGCAAAAAAATACAAAAAAGGTTGTAGAGAAATGTTTTGGGTTATTGCAATTTAAATTTGATATCATTCCAAACCCTTATAACAAATGGTTGCAATTTTCTATCTCATGATGTGTTTTATGATTTTTCATAACATGATTATTGAATATGAACAAGACCAAGATTGGAAACCATTGTTTGATAGAGAAAATGTAACATATTTGAAAAAAGGTCTAACCTTCCAAATAGACTTGGAATGCACACAAGAATTATAGAATTCATAAGTTCATTACAATTCAAATTTGGTGCAATTCCAAGTGGGCCTAAGAAGACTTGAACATTGAATGAAATAAAATTATACATTGTTTCAATTTTAGTGTGTTTTGATTTTTTGGGTTTAAGGTTGTGTTTGTGTATGTTTCAATTTTTTTTCCATGGGGTGTGGTTTTTTGTGAATTTCAATGATGGCTAGAAGATGAGGGTGCTTGTGTTTTTTTGTGGGATTTGGTGATGGCTAGAAGAAAAAAAGGGGGTTGTAGATACAATTTTTCATGAAATTCAATCATGAGTAGAATCAAAAACCACTTGTGTTTGTTTGTGGGATTTAGTAATGGCTAAAAAGATAGAAAAAGGTTGGAATTGTTTTTTTGTGACATTCAACCATGGTTAAAATTGGAAACTTTTGATGTTTGTTTGTTTGTGAGATTTGGTGATGGTTAGAAAAAAGAATTGGAAGCTGAATTAACATAATTAATTGCATTTTAACTTGGAATTGATTCAAGTGTGAACATGATTTGAATTGTTTGGTGTTTTTGAAGTTAACATATGGGATGTTTGATATCATCAATGTGGAAATATCCATCAAAAACTGGTTTTGTCCTTGATGCACCAAATAAAACTAATTACCTACTTATATGGTCAAAAAGTAAGAATTTCTGAAGTTTTTATTTGATGATGATTCACATTAATTAAGGATTTGGGGGATTGTAGTTAGGTGATTAATGATGGGGCTCACATTTGCATTTGACCTATTAATCTCCTTACCTTCAAACCAAGGTGTTTGTCTATGGTGGATTTCACAGCAGGAATTTTTCACAGTGTTATTAAGCTTGGGGGACTTTAGCTCTAGATTGGGGAGGGGAGGGGGTTAGGTATGATGCACCAATTAGGATGTTTCTATAGTATTTTGTGTGGTTTGTGAATAATGATAGGTGTAGGTGTTAATATGGTAGTGCACAATAGAAAAAAAAGATGAATGTGTTTTTTTTGTGGGATTCAACCCCGACAAAGTTACAAATGTGTTTTTGTGGGATTTGGCCATTCTAAGATTTGGCAATGACTAGAAAATTAGGAAAAAAATCCAAGATTTTATGTTATTTTCCATGCAAATCTTCATAGTGGCAACATGTACATTGTGCACCCATTGCCAACCTTCACAACTCCTCACCAAAACCCTACATTTTACACCAAGTTGTGAGGTCCAATGTGAAATTTCATAGGGCCTCAAAACATAATACCATCTTTCATCATTGGTGGGGTCACATTTTCACGTTGGGGTGAAAGCATGGTAAATTAGATCGCAAATGTTCCTTGCAACATAAATGAAAAGTAAGTAGGAAATATGTTTTGATATATTGAACTTAAAATTATTATTTAATTCAAAAATTAATATGAACATTTTCTTTTACTTTATTAAAATTTTAAATAAAGAGTACATGTTTAAAGTATGTTTAAGTAGATTTATGGGAATTCAAACAAAGGTCACAATCTATTTTATGGTCCTTATGTAGATTATAAGTGAAATATTATATTTAAATTTTTTTTGAATTAATGGGGCCCTAAAATATATTTGTGGCTTTTCATCATTTTCACATTCTAATAAAAGTATATCTAGCTTGTAGGGTAAAAGTAAGTTTGAAAAAAATAATTATTGGTCAATTTCAAACCTACTTGTTATTTACTTTTATTATGCTAATTTTTTTCAAATTTTATATTCAACTTACCATAAACCCAATCTAAGCATAGATGCTTTCAAATTGAAAAATTAAAAAATCTCCAATTTACTTTCATGTGTTTTTGTAAAAAATTGTTACATTTTAAAATGGGATTTCAGGCAGACATACTTTTTGATATATAATTTACCATGCTTTCATTTGTTGATTGCCTTCAACAAATATGATTTCCCATTGCAAGGGCTTTCAGAGCATGCCAATGAAAATGCTCTAATGAACTTAAATGTAAAGTATTGCATAGGGACCTTCCACATAGAAAAAGGGTTTCCACTTATGACATATTCTTTTGTGTAAAAAATCTAGGCATGCTTTAGGTTGGGGAAGGCCTACTACCATGATCCTTTTCAAGTTTTTGGGCCCACAATATTGGGGCAACAACCTTCGAACTTGAGAAGATCCTTAGCAGAATACCTTCCCCAATACATTATTAGATCATGAGACATATGAGAAGGACAATTCTTATGTCTCCTTTTTATTACTCGGATGGATCTTACACCTATAAGTAGGCATCACATGCCTTCCACTCTGCCTCCCAATATCAAGGAATAGGCTTAACATCTATCCTCTTTGTAGGGGGGCTATTCAAGAACATAAAGTGCCTTCCAAATCAGTGATTTCTTTTAGGAATTTTTGTTTGTAGCCAAAGTGGTGATCATAAAGACGAAGAATTAGGGAAGAATTAGTACCATTCCACCATTGAAAGTTATAGAATAGTTGTTCAAACTTTCAGGTCTACACCAAGTGTTGGGCGGTTCTCATTGGGGTGACCTGGTTCTCAGATCGATTTTCACATTGAGAATTGCCTGTTCTCATTTTGGGTGAAAACAGGGCTGAAAATCGATTTTAAGGTTCTCACCCATGTGAGAACTGACTTAGAAACACTGAAACCAGAAATTTTTAATAAAAGAAAAGAACCAGATGGGTTTTCACATGAAAACCCAAATCGGGTTCATAGGGTAAGAACCTCTTGTTCTTCTCACATGAGGCTTCTGCTATGGCTCCTCTGGTTCTTCTTCTAAGTTCTCACTTGTGGCTGCTACGCTTCCCCTCTTGCTGTTACTTTTTTCTCTCTTACTTCTATTACTGTTCTTCCATTATTATTCTTCTGTCTTTATTGTTATTACTCTTCTTTTTATTGCTATTACTCTTCTCTTTATTACCATTGCTCTTTTCCCATTGCTCTTATTCTTTTCCTGTTGTTGCTGTTACTCTTCTCACATGGTGTTGCTCTTTTCCTTTGATGAAGTAATTAAATTATCAATTATTTTTTCATTAAAACTGATTTTAATTATAAAAAATTTAATAATCAGGTTGTGCAAACCAAATGTCAAAATCGATTGTTTGTATATATGAGAATCACCCTATCTGAGAACGAGGTGAGTTTGAAAAAAAAATAAATTTTGATAACCTGATTGGCTCTCACCAGCTCAAAAAAATTATATATTAAATAACCAATCAGGGTCTCATAACATCATGAAAAAGCCAGAACCAATTGATTCTCACCCAAAGGAAAAAGAGAACTGCCCAACACCGATCGGTATACACACTCTGACTACCCTCCTCAGGGCTTCGACCCCAAACTTACTGGGAGAGACTGGGTAGCAAGCCTTCTCCTATAGTTTTGTAAAAATGGCCAAAAAAAAAAAGTTCCCATTCTCAAACCCTAATATGTAAAATAGTTGAATTGTCTCATCAGAAAGTGGGTTAAGTTTTTTTATGTTAGAATATTTACATTGATGAGACCTGCATCTTTTTATTGTTTCCTAAGATGAATCCCATAAGCCCACACTCAAGTTACACAGGGTAACTCTTCTGCAGGCAATAATGAATGAATAATAGTGTTTATTACTTTCCTTTTTTTGTGGGTTTCATGCACATATTCAATTCCCTTCAAATTGACCGTGGTACTTTGCTAATTCTAGGTTTTCAACAGCCATAGGTGAGGGAAAATTTTGTAGAAATCATCAAATTTTTATAATTGGTCTTGAGTGTGTAGCTAAAGATATGGAAGGATGATTATTGTTTTGTACTTCATATTTAGAGCTAGATTTGCCTAAATCTTCTTGAAGATCAAATGATCACCACTTTTTTTACATCTTCCCATGGATGATTGCCACTTTGGCTACAAACAAAAATTCTTAAGAAAAAAAATTATCAGTGAGTAAAGGGAACATAAGTGGTTACTAGATGTAAATAGGTAAGCCAATTGGTGGCTACTAGGTAGGTAAAGATGTGCATGTGAGTGGCTAGTACATAGCTAATCACCATGGTTAACTAGGGAACAGAAATAAGCATTTCCTGTCCAGACACCATCCATCCTTGCACTGGTGGGTGATGGTTTACTCTGGCCTTGTAAGTTTACATTGAAAATACATCCCAAAGGATGATGACAAGGGAGTTACAAATCCTTCAAAGCTTTTATTGGGAAAATATGGCGATTTTAGACTAGCCATATTTCAAGCAAAAAAAAAAAAGCTGAATTCACCAGATTTAGACCATAGCTTGTAGGATGTTGCCAGAATATAGCATGGTTCCCAAAAACAAAATCTAATTTGCTCTCTAGCTCGTAGCCAAACTTGGCTAATAAGTCCTCTTTTGGAGGATCACTAGTCCACCTTCCTCACAAATTTGACAAAACAAAACCCTGCAGTTTGCTTGCAGGTACTTACTACTTACGTAGTAGCCACCTAGTATCATACTCTATTCCTACCTAACTAGAGGACCAATGATCAAAGTCAGGGCAATGATCACAGTTGCACAACAAAGTCTCCATTAAGTGTATAAGCTGGCTTTGAATTGAAGGCCTCCAGAGAGTCTTGAAGGCTTTTAATGGGTCAAACTGGTTGTGTGATAATTACTGGATCCATGTGTTTTGTCTTTATATGAAAGCAAAATTTAATGTGTCTGATATAGGGGCTCTCACATGAGTCATGACTTCACAAAATTAAGTACTTATTTTATTTTATTTTATTTTATTTTATTTTATTTTGTATTACTTTATTTTAAATGTCAAGGGTTCTGTATTTGTTCTCAAGTGAGATCACAATGCAAACTCCAAAGTGAGAATTCTCACACTTTTTTAAAATTTGCATTAAATGTTTTTTTTTTTGGTGGGACTAAGTTTATGGGATTATTGGCTCTCTAGTCAAGTCATAGCAAAATTCCCTTGAATTTATAAAGCTCACATAAATTAATTATTCCAAAGGCTTAACCACCCAACCTATTTTCACCCCAGAAACAGATGATATAATTTGGTAAGGATGAACTAGAGATTCATCAAGCTCTAGTGAAATGGACAACTTTGGCCTTGTCTTGATCTCTCAGTCACGGAGTATGAGTATGTTTGCTCAGCATGATGCCAAGAGCATCTCCAATGGCAATTATGTAATGTACTATGAATGAAGTCCAGCCTCTACATATTGTGAAACTGAGTTTGAAGTTTGAACCTGCATAAATGCACATGATTTCCAAAAGGACCAATAAATGAAAATCACTACCTTTGATTGGTCAGTCATAATGATTCGTTCAGGTGGACACCCTTTCAATAGTCTCTCACTTTATGCCATTCAATTTTTCAGGTTTATGGGTGCTCTCGTCTTTTATATATATGGAATGTGGTTTGCTTGGCTATTTTGCCAAGTTGATGTTTCCCATTTTGCTATGTTCAAATTGCCAAAAGGAAAGCACCCATAAACTGTACATCACTCTCATTCTTCATGTTTATGGATGCTTTTCATGCTGCCCAACATTTTTTTATATTATAGACTGCCCAATGCCTAAAATTTATTCCTTTCCTGCTCAAACTTCTACCCAAAAAAGAAGTACCTAAATTTCAGGCTGCCTTATAAGGGCTCAACATCTTTTGGGGGTTGGGGACATGGGGGTGACAGGTGATTAGGTGGTCAATTTCATCCATCATCTGTTTGGATGATGGTTCATTGCTGCATTTACAGCTCATTCATTGGCCTTAAAGGCCACAATATTTAGAAAGATTGGACACACAAAAAAAAAACCAAAAGAAAAAAAACACACATACACACAGGCTCTAAATTGTCCAATTGCAGTTGAGAAAAACTTTAGAAGCTACCTTGAAAGGGTTTTCTCGAGCTTCAAAGAGTCACAAAATCAAAACCACCCCACCTTCTCCCTTCCTCCCCTAAAAAAAAAGAATGAAACAATAAGCTGTTTGAGCCCTTCATTAGGCAGCCTATGAAGATCAGGTCAACTTGGCATGGCTGGATGAATTTTGATATGTCTACAATTAGCATCCAAGTTGACCCAATTTTCATGTCTTCCTCTAATCAAGACTGCACCCCTCCCCTGCCCAAAAAAGGGAAAAAAATAAAAGATGTTCGGGCCCTTCTTTAAGCAGCTTGACATTGGGTGGTTTTCTTTTTTGGAGCAGATGTTTGGGCAGTAAAGGAATAAATTTTAGGCATTGGGCAGCTTGTAAAATTTTAATGTTAGGCAGTTGAAGAGCATTCAGGCAGTCTGCAAGATGAAGTTGTCTTGACAAATTGGGCAATGTGCCATTGGTAATGTAGGGTTTAGGGTTTCAACCCTAAACCCTAAACCCTTGGCAATGTGCACCTCGTGACTTAGCAAGTGAACTTATCAACTTAGCAAAGTGGAGTTGGCGAAGTGGTGAAGTGGGTGTGGATGTAGACTTTTGGCAAAGTGAACTTGACAAAACAAGGAACGTCAACTTAGCAAAATAGCTGAGCAAATGGTTATTCAATATATATGCTCTTTTAGTCTTGGATCTGGCAAACTAGATAAGCTTGGATTGCATCTATGACTTGAGCTGCACAAGTACTTGCATTTCCTGAAAAGAAATTTAGTGCTATGGTTCATCTCTCACATGTTTGTGATGACTTTGAGACAATTGAGTTTTGAAGGATTGTATGTATTTGATGCCTTCTGAAGTAGTTTCAAAATGATCATTCTGTGAGCCTAATTGTATTTCTAATTACTCCTCTTGCCAGAAAAAATTATTGGACTAGCAATAGCCAGAATATGCAGATATTTCAACATGACTGTTGTTATGCCTCATGTGGACTCTAGTATTTCAGATTCTAGCGAGTTTAGCATAGTCAATAGTTCGCTTTTGCATGTTCTTAGCACTGTGTGGTTCAAAAGAGGTCATTGGGTCTCCTTCAATATAATATGTTGTTGGATCTGAAAACTCTATTATCTGATTATCATGTCATCATTCAATCCTAGCATTCGATTATGTGATTTCATAATGAAATCAATTTCACGTGTCAATTTCATGTAAATTACAAGTACGGAGGAACTGTTACCAATACTTCTGTAAGATTTTTTCTTGTGTTGATGAGGATGGCAGTGTGGGGACAGAAGCCATCACAGAGAGCTTCATTCAAGCAAAGGGCTGGCCATTCCCTAGTTTTGCTCAGTTTCTCTTTTCTGGTTCTATTCTTTGCTATGGTTCTCTTCTCTGACCTTGACCTGCGATACATGGATGGTTGGTGTTGGGGCAGTGGTAGCAAGTAAGCAACGGTTGGTGTTGAGGTGCCCCATTCACCCTCAACAATTTCATAGTTGTGTGTATCATCACAGAGCTTCTGCAGCTACTTTCTCTTGGGTGGTACTTGACAAAACCGATTGTCGTCATAATCTCTGCAATTTTGAATCTTCTTCAAGACCCACCTAGCTGTGCAAAATTTTCGTAGTCCTTTCCAATACACATTGTAGCTCAAGAATTCACAAAAACATATGTCACATTAATATGAGTGGAATACTTTGTCACCCACATCAGTTTTCATGTGTCAGACCTCACTCTTACCATAGGTGTGCAAAGTTATACTAAAGGTCTAGGGGTGCTTCAGCTTGGATGTAGGAGCTTTCTTTTTTTCCAGGCCATTTGTTGGTGTAGGATTTGCAGTTGCCCACACACATTCTCAGAAATTGCACAACCATGCACTGCTGTATCTGGTCCCTTCACTTCTCTTTGGTGTATTTGTGGTGGCCACCTCATGGTCAGAAGCAACACTTGTGCTTGATTACAAAGGAGGAACAGCTCACAGCCATTGCTGTGAAGAGCAAGAATCATCAGAAGACTGAACCTTGAGTCTCTCCTTGATACTGAATGAGTCACCCAAGTTCATCACAAACCATGATTTTGTGAATCAGGATACATTCTTCACAGAGCGAAGCTCGGGTGCCGTATCATTATTTTTTGCAGGTCTTCTTTCTAGTTTCCTTCCAATGTAATTTGATGGAGAACCTTGGTATATATCATTTGCTTTCAAGCATTTTGCAGGCTTGTTGAACTGGACCTTCAGAAATCGATTTTATAAACCCTAAATCCTAAACCCTAAACCTCAACTTTCTTTTGAAGACTTTATAAGCCCTTTACTTGATTGAGTTCTTTTTTTAATAGGTTATTGGGTGGGTCATTGTGATGTGGTGCTCCCACAATGACCAATTGCTGGAGTTGGAGTTGGGTGGAAATAAGGCATTGATGCCACAAAATGCAATTTAGGATGAGTACAATTTTGATCCAAACATGACCTTTGTAGTTTTGTCTTCTGTAGCGTAGGATATCAATCTTTGTTGGATAAAGTTGAATCTTGAGTCAAATGCTACCTAGAGAGAATTAGAGGAATATGAAGGGAATTTGAAAAAATGAAAAAAATTTGGACTTATAATTTTATCCTAATAGATTATTGGATTGAAATTTTTTATTCTGTTATTCAAAAAACTTGGATATTTAATGAACATTATGTTGCAAAATATCTCTAATATTGAATCTGACACTATAATTTATTTTTAAATTTTTTTCGATATCCTTACAGTATATGTTAAAATTAAAATTAAAAGGAATCTAAACTGACAAATATTGATAAACCAAATAACCAAAATTGGTGAAATATTGAAAAAAAACTTTAAACATTATTGGCCCAAGATTGGTTCAAACTAGCAACAAATAAAATTGGAAGTGTTCAATGAAGTTCCCCAAAAAAAATGAACTCACAATTCATACTAACACCTAGTCAACATTCCACAAAACGTTAGACTAAATCAAAAGTACATTGTTCCCCTAATATCTCCCTTGTACAAGGGAGCCAATAATTGGGGCAAGTTCTCAAACATGGTATCATTATCTTTTTTAACATACAAAAAAGGGTTTGAATATGTAGCCATTGTTTTGTGGTAGCAAGGTTGCTAGGAGGTACAAGAGCATCAATAATTTTCCAAATCTTGGAAAAAAGGTTTAAATCATTATATTTCTACAACAAGTTCTAGCAAGTAGGCAAAATATATAATATTTCTTAAATTTTTCTACTTTTTATATGATCAATAGCCAAATTTGGCTAATTTTTCTTGTGAATGATTGCCAATTTGGCTACATCACCAAAAAAATTCTTTAAAAATTTATGGGCCCCATTGTCGATCTCAACACTCATATGTTGATCAAATAACAACAATAATAATAATAAACCATTAAGAACATTATATATATATATATATATATATATATATATAAAAACTTTTTTTTTTTTTTTTTTTTTATTGTATTTCCCCCACTTTTTCTCCCCTCCTTTTTTTCTTTCC
>Ga0116231_10002520_pt1 | contig 38351 bp, 41 predicted proteins | sample S1TSphgellanicum_2_FD_89695 | JGI IMG/M metagenome (GOLD analysis project Ga0116231, IMG submission 89695) | Host-associated microbial communities from peat moss isolated from Minnesota, USA - S1T2_Fd - Sphagnum magellanicum MG | ecosystem: Host-associated > Plants > Peat moss > Unclassified...
GGATGTCGAGGATGCGGGCACCCGCGTCGGGACATACGGGGTGCGGGGTGATGCGAACAAGGTGTTGTCCAAGCTCGCCTACGAGCCTGAGCCGCGTTGGTAAAACGGCCCCACCCGTGATATGAGGCGCTTGCTCATAAGTCGCCATAGATGGCGAATTAAACGCAATTTCTCCATTTAACTCGACGATTTTGGCGAATTATGGATCTATTATTAATTCGTCAATCTTGACGATTTATGTGGGGTATTCCTATATAAGTCGTCGAAGGTGGCGAATTATGAAAATCGACAATCTCCTGACCGATGAAGCCGTTTTGGTGGAGCTTGGCGCCCGAGTTACCGAGACTCGTTTGGCAGCCAATATGACCCAAGCCGACCTGGCTTTGGCCGCGGGTGTTTCAAAGCGAACTGTCGAGCGGCTCGAGGCGGGTGGCGGCGCCCAGCTGGTCAATTTGGTGCGGTGTCTGCGCGCCATGAACCGAATGGATGGGCTCGATCGACTAGTGCCGGAACTGCCGCGCAATCCCATGGATCTCCTGCGACAGCGCTCTAAGGCTGCTCGTTCGCGAGCCCGGCCCAGTCGGTCGCCGGTCGCGTCCGCGCCGTGGACTTGGGGCGATGAGAAATGACCACGGTTGCTGAAGTTCGGCTATGGGGCCGGCGGATTGGAGCCGTGTCGCTGGAGGACGGCGCCGACGTGGCGGCCTTCGCCTACGATCCACAATTCACCACCAGCAACATCCAAGTGGCTCCGTTGATGATGCCACTCGGGACCCAGGTGTTCAGCTTCCCAGAGCTTAGCCGGATCAGCTTCCACGGCCTGCCTGGGATGCTCGCGGATTCCTTGCCCGACAAATACGGCAACACGCTGATTGACGCCTGGCTGGCCACTCAGGGGCGCACGCCTGAGAGCTTCAACCCGATAGAGCGGCTGTGCTACACCGGCTCGCGCGGCATGGGGGCGCTGGAATTCGTGCCTGAAAACGGGCCCCGGCCTGGAGCTGCCGCCAAGGTCGACATCAACGCCTTGGTCGAACTGGCCTCAGAGGTGCTCAGCCATCGCAACGACCTGCAGGCCTCCTTCGCGGATAGCCACAAGGCCAACGCCTTGCGGGACATCTTGCGGGTCGGCACCTCTGCGGGCGGGGCGCGCGCGAAAGCCGTGATTGCCTGGAATGAAACGACCAAAGAAGTGCGTTCCGGTCAGGTCGAGGCCGGCGAAGGCTTCGGTTACTGGCTGCTGAAGTTCGATGGCGTGGCCAATAACAAGGACAAGGAGCTCGCCGACCCGCAAGGCTATGGGGTGGTGGAATACGCCTACGCCCAGATGGCCAAGGCCGCTGGGATCGACATGAGCGAATGCCGGTTGCTGGAAGAGAGCGGCCGCCGCCACTTCATGACCCGTCGCTTTGACAGGACCAATGGTGGAGGGAAGCTGCATATGCAGTCCCTGACCGCCATAGCGCACTTCGATTTCAACGACCCTTTGGCCTATTCATACGAGCAGGCGCTGTTCGTGATGCGGCGCATGGGCTTGCCGACTTCTGCTTTGGAAGAGCAGTTCCGTCGGATGGCGTTCAACATCGTTGCCCGCAACCAAGACGATCACGTCAAGAACATCGCCTTCTTGATGGATCGGGCTGGCGCCTGGCGCTTGTCGCCGGCCTTCGACATTACCTGGGCCTACAACCCCACCGGCCGATGGAACGGCCAGCATCAGATGTCGATGAACGGTAAGCGCGAGGGCTTTACGCTTGAGGATTTCGACGCCTGCGCCGCCACGGCTTTGCTCAATCGCAGCCGGGCGCGTAAGATCCTCAGAGATGTCAGGGCGGCGGTTGTGGAATGGCCGCGCTTTGCGGATGAAGCGGGTGTCGGAGCGGATTGGCGGCGTTCAATCGATCCGTCGTTGCGAATGGATTTTCCGGCCGCATAGGCGTCGACCTCACTCTGAGTGGACCTTCAGAAGGGATGCTTCACGTTGCCGATTCTAATGCGGTCGGCAGCAGTGCCCAAATTTGCGCGGAACTGGCCCGGCGCGGCAAGACTTCCGCAGATGTTTAGATAGGGAGCCTGGACGGACGCGATGCGCACCGATTGGGCGATGGTCATCGCACCGGCAGAGACGCCAACGAACGGAACCGCTACAGGCATGCCCATCAGTTCGGCCGTGTCGCAGGCGTCTTTGCTTTTGCGCTCATGTTCTTGATAGCCCCTGAGTGACTTCAGAGCCTGCTCCCGTTCGGCCGCCTCGCGCGCCTGATAGGCGGCCTGTTCTCTGGTTTCGGCGAAGCGAACCTCTGGCTTGTCCGCCTCGTCGAAAGCACTGACGCGAACCTGATGATAGTCGTTCACGTCGGCGCCCAGGCCGGCATCGAGAATGTGGATGAAACCTGGTCCACCAAGGAGCCGGCGGGGCTCCATACGGTCGAGCCCAGCAATGGCGAGGCCGGGTTCCGATCCGTCCCGGCATGGGCCGGCCGGCGGCGAAGTCGGGCAAGATGATCGCGATGTGACCTACCGCTGCGATGATCGGGTTATGGCGGTCACTTTCGCTCTGGCCGTAGCCGCCGGCGGAGTGGACTGTGCCTTGGCAGATGTAAGTCATTGAAATACGTCCAGCCCGACAACGGGGCGACTGGATTGGGAATGTTCAACGAAAACAATGACCTTCGGTTCTTTGTCGAGCGTTTCCGATTTTAAGATATTGCTCTCAATTCCCTACAGGATGGGGTAGATAGCTGAGAGTGCAGCAGAACCTGTCTATGCTCAAAAATCACGAAAAACATAATAAAATCAATAGGTTCGCTGTTGCGCCGATGATGGACTGGACTGACCGGCATTGCCGGGCGTTCCATCGGACTTTGAGCCAAAGAGCCTTGCTCTATACCGAGATGGTCACGGCGGAGGCGGTCCTGCATGGGGACCGAAAGCGGCTTTTGGCCTTTGATCCGTTGGAACACCCTCTTGCGCTCCAGCTCGGCGGCTGCGACCCCTTACGCCTCGCCGAAGCTGCGCGCATCGGCGCCGAGCTCGGATATGGAGAGATCAATCTCAACGTCGGCTGCCCGTCCGACCGCGTGCAGTCCGGACGGTTCGGCGCCTGCCTGATGAAAGAGCCCTTCTTGGTCGCCGACTGTGTGGCGGCCATGGGCCGGGGGGTTGATGTCCCGGTGACGGTGAAGTGCCGGATCGGGGTCGACGACCAGGATCCAGAGGAGAGCCTGTTCGGCCTCGTCGATGCCTGCGCTGCGGCCGGTGTTGCAACCTTCATCGTGCACGCGCGCAAGGCTTGGCTAAAAGGGCTTAGCCCCAAAGAAAACCGGGACATCCCGCCTTTGGATTACGGGCTTGTCGAGCGCCTCAAGGGCGAGCGACCGGCGCTTACAATTGTCTTGAACGGTGGGATCGAGACGTTGGAGCAGGCTGAGCGCTGCCTTAACTGGGCAGACGGGGTTATGCTGGGCCGCGCCGCCTATCATACGCCGGCCCTGTTGGCCGAGGTCGATGCTCGCCTGTTTGGCGACGGTGAGCCGATCGAGGCAGAGGCGGCGGTGGAAGCTTTCCGCCCTTATATCGCGCGGACCATCGCGGCAGGAACGCCGTTCTACGCCATCGCCCGGCACATGCTGGGATTATTCTCGGGGCGGCCGGGAGCCCGCGCCTGGCGGAGAATCCTGACCGTTGAGGGCGTCAAATCCGGCGCCGCCCTCGAGGTTCTGGACCGGGCCCTGGGGGCCGTGGTCGCGCCGGCAGCGCTACAAGCGGCGCCCTAGGAACCGCCGATTCCGCCTGGCGTTAGGGTCCTGCCAGTCATGGAGGCGACTATGCGAAGGTCCTGGGGCGCTATGATCGGTCCCGTGCTCGGCCTCCTCGCTGTGGCCGGTCCAGTCAAGGCGCAGGAGTTCAACGCCGAACATTGGGCGGTTGGCGTCTCTGTGGGCACCGATGGCGTCGGCGGGGACATCAAATACCGGGTCACCCCTGAGTTTGTTCTGCGCCTCCGCGGCGCGGGGCTGGACTTTAATCACAGCGTCAATTCCGACGACATTCATTATAGCGGCAAGATCAAGTTCGCGACCGGCGGCGGCTTTGTGGATTGGCATCCGTTCGCCAACGGTTTCCTCCTCAGCGCCGGAGGCCTTGGCGGTCAACGGGAGGTGGATTTGAACGGTTCTCCAGCCGCCAGCGTCACGCTCTTTGGTCATACCTATAGCGCTGCAGAAATCGGCGCGGTCTACGGAAAGGCAAAGCTGCCGTCCGCCGCAGGCTTTCTTGGCCTGGGCTATGATTCCACCTTCGTGCACCGTGGACCTATCGGCTTTAATATCTTGGCCGGAGTTCAGCTCAGTGGAAGTTCTAGCGTTCACCTGACACCCACGGGGCTCCTCGCCAATACGCCGCAGCTCCAAAGCGACGTGGCGAGCGAGGAAACTAAGATCCGGCATGACCTCAGTTTCACAGAGACCTATCCGGCGATCTCGCTTGGCTTGACCTATCGCTTTTGAGGCGGAACTCAGCTCTGCTGACCCGTGGCGAGAAGCCCAGTTTGATGGGCGGCCGCACCGCTGGCTTCAGGGTTCGAGAACGAGGCGGTCGCGGGTAGCAGTGATGCGCGACAAACGCCCAAGGAAGCTCATTCCGAGGAGCGAGGTGGAGGCGCCGTGCTTTTGCGGGCCGTCTTGCAAGACTAGAGCCTTCACCTCGTGCACAACCGCGCCGCCTACAGCAACGCGCGAGAGCGTGACGGGCGCCGCACGCACCTCGCCTTCGGCGGTCAACACTGGGCGGGAATAAATGAGCTGGTCAGGCTTGAAGCCGAGACGGACGGCGTCGGCTGGCGTTAGCGCCACGCTGGATGCCCCCGTGTCGACCAGAAACCGGATCTCCGCCCGGCCGGCCTGGCTTGCTGCAGATCCCTTGGCCCAGAAGTGGCCGTCTGCGCTCCGCGCGATCGGCTGAGCGGTCGGCGCGCGCGGTTTGGCAAGGGCGAGCACGCCGCCGCCAGCGAAAAGCGCCGACAGGATGGCGACGGCCATGACCGTGGCTCGATTGATCTGCATGCGGTGTTCATCCGGACGGCCGATTGTGACCGACGCCGAGAACCTATTCGAACGGGCTTTTTATTCGGTGAATCAAGCGCCGAAGGCGGCCGTCTCAATCAGATCAGCTTTTCCGGCCTAATCCGGGCGCGGCGGTCCGGGAGTTCGCCCATCAGCGCGGCGCGCTCCTCATCTGAAAACCGGGCCCAGGCGGCGATTTCAGGAAGGGTGCGAAAGCAGCCTAGGCAAAGACCGCTCTCTCCGTCCACCATGCAGACCTTGACGCAAGGGGTAGCGATGGCGCGGGGCGGGGTGCTGCTCATGGCGTGTCCTCCGGGATCGCGTACGCAACGACAGCCTGCGCAGCGATGCGATGAGGCCCCTCGGTCCAGAGCGCAACTTCAGCGGTGGCGATGCGGCGGCCTAGCTTCAGAAGGCGCGCCTCAGCCGTCAACAGGCCAGGCTTGGCCGGGCGCAGAAAGTGGATCGTCAAGGAGGTGGTCACCGTCATCGGCGCCGCTCCGATGTGCCCTAAGATCAGGGCGTAGACCGCCATATCTGCAAGACCCATCATGGTCGGACCGGATACGACGCCGCCAGGGCGTAGAGTGCGTTCACCTCCATTCAGAACAGCGACAAGCCGCCCGGCCTCAATCTCCTTCACCTCGCCGCGCGACCCGGCCTCCGCCATCGGAAAGGCGAGGGCGAGAAACGCGTTCAGCGCAGGCGCGTCCAACCTCAAGCGGCCCGCACTCGGCGGCTCCAGGGCGGCGGCGGCGTCGGTGGATCGGACGGTCACCGGGCTTGCCTAGCATTTAACGGCAGGACGCGCGAGATCGAGCGCGCTCCAAAGCATAACAGTTATGTCATGATTAAACAAATTTCATGCACCCAACATGACTTCATTTTAACTTGGATTAACCTGAAATCGGAGCGATCAATTGTTTGTCAAAGTGACGCTTCTAAGCAAAGCCAGGAAGAGACAATGCGCACATCATTTGTTCTATCAATCGCCCTTGCCGGCCTCCTTGTCGTTGGGTCCGTGACACCCGCCCTCGCCGGTCAGTCGACCCACATTTCTGACGGGCAGTATCTGACCGCGGCCCGCTGCGCCGGAATAGCCCAAGGCCTTGGCAGCGACACCAAGCCTTACGACACGGTCCTCGACCTTGAATCGGGCGGCCGGCCCAACTTTGTCCTTGATGCGGCCGACAACGCTCGCAACGATGGCGCCCGGCTCGCAAGACGCGGCGATACGAAGGCCAAGACAGAGGTAGCCCTGGAGCAGGACGGCGTCTGCAAGGCCTATAGAAGCTAATTCCGCTTTACGTTGACGTTAACGTCACCTTGCATCGCCTAGATCCCCCCTCGTATCATTCTCCCACCGCCCCGCGAGCCTTGCCGGGCGTGTGGGAGAATCGCCATGAACCTCGATTTCGCTCCGGAAGATGTCGCCTTCCGCGAAGAGGTGCGCGCCTTCATCGCAGAGAATTATCCGCCCGAGCTGCGCGGCAAGCAGGACGAGGGCGAGGAGCTCTCGAAGTCCGACTTCCTGGCTTGGCATAAGATCCTGGCCAAGAAGGGTTGGGTCGCGCCGTCCTGGCCCAAGCAATGGGGCGGCACCGGTTGGACCCCCACGCAGAAATACATCTGGTCAGAAGAACAGGCTCGGGCCGACACAATCCCGGTCTTGCCGTTTGGCATTTCGATGGTCTCGCCGGTGATTTACACCTTTGGGACGGAGGCTCAGAAAGAGAAGTTTTTGAAGCCTACGTATGATGGCGAGATCTGGTGGTGCCAGGGATATTCGGAGCCGGGAGCCGGTTCGGACCTGGCCGGACTTTCCACCCGCGCCGAGCGCATCGTCGGCGACGACGGCAAGGAATACTACCTGGTGAACGGCCAGAAGACCTGGACGACCCTGGCCCAGCATGCGGACTGGGGGTTTTTTCTGGTCCGCACCGATCCCAACGCCAAGAAGCAGGAGGGCATCTCCTTTCTCTTGATCGACATGAAGACGCCCGGGATCACCGTGCGCCCCTTAATCACGATCGACGGCGGCCATGAGGTGAATGAAGTCTTCCTCGAGAACGTCAAGGTTCCGGTGGAGAACCGAATTTTCGAGGAGAACAAGGGCTGGACAGCAGCGAAATTCCTCCTCGCCCACGAACGGTCGGGGATAGCGGGCGTCGCCCGCTCTAAGCGCGGCATCGAGAGGCTTCGCGGCATCGCCTCGAGCCAGCCGTCCGACGACGGCGAACCTCTGCTCAACGATCCCATGTTCAAGCGCAAGGTGGCCGAACTTGAGATCGATCTGACGGCCCTCGAATACACGGAGCTGCGGACCTTGGCCGGCGAGGCGCAAGGCAAAGGCCCAGGCGTGGAATCGTCGCTGCTTAAGATCAAAGGCACCGAGATCGGCCAGCGTTTGACCGAGCTGGTCCTGGAGGCGGCGGGCCATTACGGCGCCCCTTACTTCCGAGGCTTCCCCTTGGAGGGCGGGAATGCTCTGCCGATCGGACCCGATTTTGCCGCCCGCGCGCCGACCACCTATTTCAACATGCGAAAGACCTCTATTTTCGGCGGCTCCAACGAGATCCAGCGCAATATCATCGCCAAGATGGTGCTGGGGCTATAGCGGGCTAAGAGCCGCATGGACTGCGTTCATGTTTGAGGGCGATCCGCCTCGGCGGCTGGGTTTTGGACAACATGAAGCTTGGACACGTGGCGAGGTCAGGCGAACCAAGCCTCGACAGCGCGGACGCTGACGCCTTGCGCTTTGACAACGAGGCGATCATTCAGGATCACTAAGGCGCGTTAGTGCGCGTAAGGCATCGTCTCCATAAGAAACGCTGAGGAATACCCGTGGATTTCAATTTTTCCGAAGATCAGACCATGTTGCGCGATTCGGTCGCGCGTTACCTGCAGGACCACTACGATTTCGATACCCGTCGCAAGGCCATTCAGTCGGAAAGCGGTTGGCGTCCCCAGGTATGGAAGGCTTTTGCTGAGGAGCTCGGGATCCTCGGCGCGCCCTTCAGCGAAGAGCAAGGCGGTTTCGGCGGCGGACCGATCGAGAATATGATCGTGATGGAGGAGATCGGCAAAGCCCTTGTGGTCGAGCCCTATCTCTCGACGGTGGTGATCGGCGGCGGGTTTTTGAAGCGCTCCGGTTTCGAAGGGGCGAGCGAGATCATCGCCTCAATCATTGGTGGTGAGACCGTGATCGCGTTCGCTTACGCCGAACCTCAGGGGCGCTACAATCTTGCTGATCTTAAGACCACAGCCAAGGCGGACGGCTCAGCCTTTACCCTGACAGGCCAGAAGGCGGTGGTTTGGGGCGCGCCTTGGGCCACGCACCTGATTGTCACGGCCCGCACGGGCGGCGGCCAGAAGGACACCGGCGGGGTGGGCGTCTTTCTCGTCGAAAGCGGCGCCAAGGGGATCACGCGCCGAGACTATCCGACCGTCGACGGGGCGCGTGCATCGGAGGTTTATTTCGAGAGCACGCCGGCGACGCTGATCGCGGACGATGCGTATCCGCTGGTCGAGCAGGTCGTGGACGAAGCGATCGCGGCGCTCTGCGCAGAAGCGGTCGGCGTGCAGCGTAAGCTGCATGAAGGCACCTTGGAGTATACCCGTCAGCGCAAACAGTTTGGCGTGCCGATCGCCTCATTCCAGGTGCTGCAGCACCGCATGGTCGACATGTTCATGAACCTCGAACAGTCGGTATCAATGACCTATATGGCGACCCTCAAGCTCAATGAGAGCGCCGAGGAGCGGGGCAAGGCCGTATCTTCGGCCAAAGTGCATATCGGACGCGCCAACAAGTTCATCGGGCAGAACGCCATTCAGCTGCATGGCGGCATGGGCATGACCGACGAGCTCGCCATTGGCCATTACTTCAAGCGGGCCACCATGATTGAAAACTTGCTGGGATCGGTCGACCACCATCTCAAGCGCTACGAAGCGCTTTCCTTCGGCAAGGCGGCCTAAAGGAAGGCGGCTCTTGCGTTGGAAGGGGCGGGGCGACTTTAGCGCAGAGGGGCGTTTTCCCGGTTATGGTGATGCAAAGCTCAGGCCCAAACGCCTGAGCTGTAAGGGCCCGTTCACTCCGGTGCTCATGGCCCAAGCTTCGGTGCGGGCGGGCCGGGGGGACGCGCCCCAGATTTCTGACCGGTGGTGATGGCGCTGAGGCCTCCCAGGCGTCCGGCAGCGCCATTGGAGGCTCGCCCAGGGATCCTATAGCGGCCGTTTGGGTCCCTCATCCGTCCAAAAAGCCCAAAGGCGTAGGCGCCAATCCCGTCAGTCCCCCACGGCGGCGTGCAGATCTGCGAACGCCCCGAGCGTCTCAGGCGGCATGACGGCTTTTGACCCGATCGTCCAGGCTAGAAAGGCTGGGGCTGGCGCGCCGATATCGCCGTCTACGATCGGACTGAGCGCGATCGCGCCGACCCCTTAATGCATAATCAATAAATTGATTTTTAATAAGAATCTTCCTCAATAATGGTCTGAGAAACGCATTGGCGTGCGTCAATATATACTCCGAACCCGGAGCTTTAAGCCTTGCGTAAGTGTCACGCAGCTGTCATATTCGTGTCGACGCGACGACTGGGAGGGTGCGATCCCCTGAGAGCCGCTCCGTGTCTCTTTCAACCTCGAAGGAGACTACGCCAATGAAAACGCAGTCCTCGCTCAGGAGCGCGCTCCTCTCTTTCTTTCAGGTCGGCGTGATGCCGCCCCATCGGGGCCCGACCGACTATGAGGCGCCGCGACCGGTGTCGCTTACCCCGCTGAAGCCGCGCGGATTGACCTGAGCGAACGCCTTCGCGCCTTATCAGAGCTCGCTGGTCGTCAGCGGCGTAGAGCTGAGCGGGCTGTGTTCTTGTGCGCGCTTGCCGATCTGTGCTGCAGCCTCTACCCAGCCAGCTTCGAAGCCCTGAGGACGCGGTCATGAGCTTGGTCACCCTGGAGCGCCGCGGCGCAGTCGCTATCCTCACGCTGAACCGACCCGAGAGCCTTAACGCCCTCGGGGCGCCCGGAGACGGGGACCAGGTCCGCGCCGCCTGCGAGGAGGTCAATGCGGACCCCTCGATCCGGGCTGTAATCCTTACCGGCGCCGGCCGCGCCTTTTCTGCCGGCGGCGATGTGAAGGCGATGAAGAACCGCGAGGGGGCCTTTGGCGGCGGTGGCGTCGGTATTCGCGACAACTACCGCAACAACATCCACCGGATCGTGCGTTCGATCTATGGGCTGGAAATCCCCTCGATTGCGGCGGTGAACGGCGCTGCGATCGGGCTTGGCTGCGACGTCGCCTGCATGTGCGATATCCGCATCGCCTCAGACACGGCCAAGTTCGGCGTCACCTTCCTCAAGCTTGGCATCATTCCCGGCGACGGCGGCGCCTGGCTCTTGCCGCGAACGATCGGGATGAGCCGAGCCAGCGAGATGCTCTTCACCGGCGATGTGATCGACGCAAAGACCGCGGGCGAATGGGGCCTGGTGAGCCATGTCGTTGCGCACGACACCCTGATGGCGGAGGCGATGGCGTTGGCCGAGCGCATCGCTCGCCAGCCGCCGCATGCTCTGCGGCTTGCCAAAAACCTGCTCAAACACGGCCAGAACGCCAGCTATGACACCATCATGGATATGAGCGCTGCAACCCAGGCGATCGCCCACCTGACCGAAGACCACATGGAGGGCGTGGACGCCCTCCTCGAAAAGCGCCCCGCCGTGTTCAAGGGCAAATAGGGGGCTTGGCGCCTCTGGGACGCCCAACCCTGCCGGGACGTGCCCATCAAGGTCGACAACGGCCGTCGGAGCCGATCTACGCCCCCTTGACGGCAAGCCGAGCGCCAGGGCGACCCATCCTCTTTATCCGTCCGGCGAGCGGGATGTCCCGAGCACGGCGACCGGCTTAAGCTTCACCGGCGCCAACAGGCTTTGATGGACCAAACCCTTTCGCCGCGCTCTCGAGACGCCTATTTTCCCGTCCTCCGAGGGGGCGATGAGCGATTGGGAGGATGCGCCAGAGGGTGAGGAGGGCGGGCCCCGCAAGCGGCCGCTGTCCAATATCGCCATGCTCGGCTTTCTTTGGCGACAGTGGATGCGCAATCCGCCGGCGCTTGGGGTGTCCCTCGTTCTGACCCTTGTCGCCGTCGGCCTCGACCTCTGCATCCCGTGGGCCGCGGGCCGACTGGTCGATGCGGTGGCCCATCCAGGAACAGGAGAGGCGGGCGCCTGGCGCGCGTGGGGCGTGTTCGTGGGGCTTTATCTGGCTTTCTGCCTGGCGCGGAACAGTTTCGGTTGGATCTGGAACCCCTTCGCCGCCCGGACCATGGAGGCCATGACCAACGAGGCGTTTCAGCGGGTGCAATCCTTCTCGGCCGATTGGCACGCGAACACCTTTGGGGGCGCCACTGTGCGGCGACTGAGCCGGGCCATGTGGGGTTACGATTCCGCGTCTGACGCGCTTTTGATCTTCATCATCCCGTCTTTGTTGGTCCTTTTGGGGCTAAGCCTCAGCATGATGCTGCGTTGGCCGCTGGTGGGCCTTTTCTCCCTCGCCGTGTGTTTGACCTATGTCGGCCAGAACCTCCTTCTTACCGTGGCCTTTGTGCGTCCGGCCAACCTGGTCTCAAACGCTCTGGATTCGCGGATTGGCGCATCCTTGGCCGATGCGATCGCCGCCAACCCGATCGTCAAGAGTTTCGGAGCCGAAGGGCGCGAGGCGACGCTCATGGCCGGCGTCTTGGCCGCCTGGCGTAGAGCGGCCATCCGAACCTGGAACCGGTTCCAACTGGTCTGGCTCGTGCAGAATCTCCTGCTCGCGGGTCTTCAGGCGGGGCTGTCCGGCCTGATCGTCTGGCAGTGGATGCATCGGCAGGCCAGCGCGGGCGATGTGGCCTTCGCCATTTCGGCCTTCATGCTGATGGCGGGCTACTTACGCAACATGGGTGAGAACGTGCGCATGTTGCAGAAGGGCATGGATGACGCGATGGACGTGGCGGTCTATATGCGAACCCCGCCGCACGTGGCCGACAGATCCGACGCAAGCCATTTTCCCGAAGCCGCCGCGCTGTCGGGTCAGCTCGTTTTCGACAAGGTTACGTTTGGATACGCGAGCCAGGCGTCTGCCGTCTATCGTGATTTCTCTCTGGTGATCGATCCCGGCCAGAGGGTTGCGTTGGTTGGACAGACCGGGTCGGGCAAATCCACCTTCGTTAAGCTTATTCAGCGCCTCTATGATCTCGACGCCGGCAGGATCCTGATCGGAGGGGTCGATATCGCCAGCGTGACCCAGGCGTCCCTGCGCAGGATCATCGCCGTTGTGCCTCAGGAGCCGATCCTGTTCCACCGGTCGATCCGAGACAACATCGCCTACGCGCGTCCCGAAGCCAGCCTGGCCGAAATCCAGGCGGCCGCACAGCGCGCACGGGCTGACGGGTTCATCGCCCGACTGCCTAAGGGGTACGACACCCTGGTCGGCGAGCGCGGCGTCAAGCTTTCGGGCGGCGAGCGCCAGCGCGTAGCAATCGCAAGAGCCTTCATGGCCGATGCGCCGATCCTGATCTTGGACGAGGCCACATCCTCGCTCGATGTTGAGACCGAAAGGGACGTATCGGAAGCGATAGACGCTCTGATGGTCGGCCGCACCACCATCGTCATCGCGCACCGTCTCTCCACGATAAGAAACGCTGATCGCATCCTTGTGTTTCAGGACGGTCAGGTCGTGGAGGAGGGACGTCATGCCGATTTGGTGTCGCGCGGCGGCGCATATGCTCGTTTGAGCGCCCTGGCGAGCGCATAGGAACGAGTGTTTCCCGTTGTTTGCGCCGCAGCAAAGGCCTATCGGTGACGCCGGTTTGTTATGTTAGAACCGCCAGCCGCCGAGTCCTCGCTTGACAGGGCCGGCAGGGCTGGGTTCGCCGGAGTTTGAATGACGGAAATCAAGACGGTCGCCATCATCGGGGCGGGCCAGATGGGATCGGGCATCGCCCACGTTTGCGCCCTTTCAGGCTACAAGGTCCTTTTGAACGATGTCTCCGAGGATCGAATCGACGTCGGCCTCAGCCTGATCGACCGCAATCTTGCGCGCCAAGTGGCGCGCGGCATGGTCACGATGGAGCAGATGCAGGACGCCATGCCCCGCATATCCGCGACGCCAGGGCTGGACGTCGTCGGACAGGCGGACCTGATCATCGAGGCGGCGACCGAGAACGAGGAGCTCAAAAAGTCGATCTTCAAGAGCATCGCGCCGCACCTGGCTGAAAAGACCTTGCTGGCGTCCAATACCTCCTCGATCTCCATCACGCGGCTGGCCTCGACTACAGACCGGCCCGAGCGGTTCATCGGTCTGCATTTCATGAACCCGGTGCCGCTGATGAAGCTTGTGGAGATCATCCGGGGCATAGCGACGGATGTTGAGACCTACGAGACGGCGGCGCAGTTCGCCCAGTCCCTCGGCAAGACCACCGCGAACGCCGAGGATTTCCCGGCTTTTATTGTCAACCGCGTGCTCGTGCCGATGATCAACGAGGCGATCTACACCCTCTATGAGGGCGTCGGAACCGTCGAGGCGATCGACACCGCTATGAGGCTCGGCGCCAACCATCCTATGGGCCCGCTTGAGCTTGGGGACTTCATTGGCCTCGATACCGTGCTGGCGATCATGAACGTGCTGCACGACGGCTTGGCGGACTCCAAGTATCGTCCTTGTCCGCTGCTGGTCAAATATGTCGAGGCCGGCTGGCTCGGCAAAAAGACCGGCCGCGGATTTTATGACTATCGCGGCGAAAAGCCGATCCCGACCCGCTAAAGGCCGGTTGCATGTCCGCCTGTCGTCTCGCCCTGGTCCTGCGCGCATCCCTGACGGCTGCGTTGGTTCTGGCGCCCCCCGCGCTCGGCGCGGCGGGGCCTCAATCCGCGCCGCTATCGCCGGCTGCGGCCCAGTGGTGGGCCGACATCAGCACCATCGCGAGCGACGCCAATCAAGGGCGCCAGACCGGATCGCCCGGCTATGACCGGGCTGCGCTCTATGTGATCTCCCGGCTTAAGGCTCTGGGGCTGAAACCCCTCGGTGTGAACGGCTATAAACAGCCGGTCGCCTTCGAACAGCAGGTCGTAAATCAGGACGCTTCGACGCTCGCCCTGATCGGTCCGGGCGGGGACGTAGAGCCCCTCAAGGTCGGCCAGGACGTCCTGATCTCAGGCCGCGGCGGCCCCGCGCCAAAGGCCATCGATGCGCCTCTGGTGTTCATAGGTTACGGGCTGCATCTGCCCAAGCAGGGTCACGACGACATCGCGGGGATTGATCTTAGAGGCAAGATCGCTGTGGTGATCTCGGGGGGACCGGCCAACCTACCAGGACCCGTGAAAGCCAGCGCCCGTTCCGAGCGCGCAAAGCTGCTTGCGGCTGCAGGCGCGGTGGGCCTGATCTCCCTGACAACACCAAAGCAAGTAGAAATCCCTTGGGCGCGGATCAGGCTCCTGTCATCGCAGGCGTCGATGTATCTTGCCAATCCGGATTTGCGCGAAACGCCTGATGGTTTCTTCAGCGCCAGCCTCGATCCCGATCAGAGCGAGGTCTTGTTCAAAGGGTCTGGCCACAGCTTTTCCGAGCTCGCCGCCCTTGCCGACGCCTCGAGCGCCGTCCCGACCTTTCCCCTCGCCCTGCGGCTTAAGGGGACGGTGTCGGCGGAACGCCGACCTGTGAGGTCGCCCAATCTGGTCGCCGTGCTGCCGGGTTCAGATCCTAAGTTGAAATCCCAGTTTCTGGTTGTGTCCGCTCACCTTGATCACCTTGGCGTCGGTGAACCCATCAATGGAGACCGGATCTACAATGGCGCCATGGACGACGCCTCCGGGGTCGCCTCGGTTCTGGATATCGCCAAGCGCCTAAGTTTGGGACCGCGCCTACGGCGCTCGGTGATCTTCCTGATCGTCACCGGGGAAGAAAAGGGTCTTTTGGGATCGAGCTATTATGCGACGCGGCCGACCGTCCCGAGGCGCTCTATCGTCGCCGACCTCAACTTCGATATGCCCCTGCCGCTCTGGCCGCTTAAGTCGGTGTTGGTTCAGGGAGACCACGAAAGCACCCTTGGCGCGGATGCCGAGGCGGTTGCGGCGACGCAGGGGCTCAGGATAACTCCCGACCCTCTGCCGGACCGGAATAGTTTCATCCGCACAGATCAGTTTAGCTTCGTGCGCAAGGGGATCCCCGCCCTGGCTTTTAAGTTCGGCTTCGTTAAGGGAACACCCGAGTTCCAGATCGAGCACGAATGGCGCGCCACGCGGTATCACGCGCCGTCCGACGACATTGACCAACCTGGCGTGCTGAAGGAGGAGGCTATCAAGCTCGATATCTATGTGGCGGCGATCGCCGCCCGCGTCGCCAATTCAGACGCCAAACCCGCCTGGCTACCGACCAGTATATTCGCCAAACCGGAGTCTCAATGAATCTCGACGCCATTTCTGTCGGCCGCAATCCGCCCGAGGACGTCAATGTAATTATCGAGGTGCCGATCGGCGGAGAGCCGATCAAGTACGAGATGGACAAGGCGTCCGGCGCTTTGGTGGTTGATCGTTTCCTCTACACCTCAATGCGCTATCCCGGAAACTACGGCTTTATTCCCCATACCCTCTCGGGCGACGGCGACCCTTGTGATGTCGTTGTGCTGAACACACGCGCCATCGCCCCCGGCGCCGTCATCAGCTGCCGCATCGTCGGCGTGCTGGTGATGGAAGACAACGCGGGCGAGGACGAGAAACTGATCGCTGTCCCGTCATCGTGGGTTACGCCGCGCTACGACAATGTCCACGATTATCAGGATGTTGCGCCAAACCTCTTGGCGCAGGTCGAACATTTCTTCGCTCACTACAAGGACCTGGAGCCTGGCAAGTGGGTCAAGGTGAAAGGCTGGGGCGACGCAGGGGTGGCGCATCGGTTGGTGATCGAAGGCATCGAGCGCGCCAAGGCTGCGAAGGCCTGAGCGCCTATCAAGCGCGCCCCAAGCGCGCGGAGCGGTGAACGCTCAGCGCGACTAGGCACGACGCCGTGACCGCCCGGTCCACCTCGGCTGAGGGTGAGGCTGAAGTCCCTGCGGCGGCTAAATGATGTACTCCGCCTCAGCCGCGGCCCCGCGGCCGCGGCCGCCGGTTATGCGGGCGTGCAGGTTGAGGATCGTGCGGCTTCCCGTCGTTTGGCATAGGCCGGGCACGAAGGCGTGCAGGGCCGAACCCAACGATGCGACAAAAAGCGGCCAGGCGAAGCTTAGCGCGATGGCCTGGTGTTCCGAATAGGTCTCGCCGACCGAGCGCGGATGATCGATGAAGAGCTGACGGAACATGCGGCCTCCCTGGGAGCGGGGTTATGATCAAGGTCGTAAGGTAGGCGATTCTGGCGAGGTCGCAGCGCAATGCAGCCGTTGCCGCGGTGCGCCCCTTAGGTCGGTTCAGGCTTAAGACCCTCAAGGTTCAGGGGATCGAACTCAAGGCTCGCGACCATCTCCTGCATCAGATCGTTCATTTCTTCGAAATCGTATCTGGGCTTGGCCTGCGGTGGGAAACGGTAGCTCCAGTAACTCTGAATATGAGAGAGCACGCCAAGCCGGATGCCGACCTGAAGGAATATGGAGGGCGCTATGGTCAAAAAGCGCTGAAACGCCTGCACGTCCTGGTTCTCGACGAAGTGCGTGAAGGCGCTTTCGTAAAGCCTCAAAGCTGCAAAGACGTCGGAGGCGGCAAGATGCAGATTGCGAACGATTGTCTTTTTGGCCTCCACAATCGATTCGCGGAGGAAATAGTCCGGCACGCGTGACGGGTTCACCTCCTTGATCCGGTTGGCCACCTCGGTGATCAGCGGCATCTCGACGCGCATCTTCCACTTATAGTAGAGAAATCCCTTCCAGCTGAACGCGCGGATCCGGTATTCATCGGCGCTCATGCGGAAGGCGGCGCGTATAGGCGCCACTTCCTCATCGTCGTAGGAATTCAGGACCTTATGGGCGATCCGGTTGATTGCTGATGAGCTTACCTCGAGCTGACCGAAGGACAGGCGAACCAAAGGTTCGATTTCGCCGACGACAAAGGCGTTCATCGCTTTCTGATCCGCCTCCGAGATCGCGAAATAGCTGGGATCGATGCCGAAGCCGTTGCGGTCGAGGAGTTCCTTCAAAAGGAAGGGATCCAAGGAGGGGAGGCTGTCCAGGAGTTCGAGGAGGCGTCCGTCACGTTCCGCATCGCCGGGATCGTTTTCGTGGAACGAGGCGATCAGATCGCGAAAGCCCTTTTGGTTGACGAAGAACGACTGGCCGCCGAGCTTGAGATCCTCCGTGACGAGGGGAATGATCACCTTGGTCGCGGTTCGCCGGTCGCGGTCCAGGTACTGGGTCTCGTTCGTGCGGAGCCTGTGCTTGATGACGATGGCTCGGTTCAGCGTGGTTGAGGTGAAAAACGGCCCTTCGCCTTGCCTTCGGTCGGCCGCCATCTGATTGACATGGTTAAGATTAAGCACCCGGCTGGATGACGCAGTCTGCGTCAGAGCCACAAGGCTTCGGTAGGTGACTTGAGCCATGCGCTTCGCCGCGGTGTGCACACGGCGCCTGGAACGGGTGGGTAAGATCAAACCCGCGTTCGATCTCGACGAACATGAAAGAGATGACCTTAGCCAGGCCAAGCTATCGGGATTCACTCGGCGCGCAAGGGAGCGCTCTGATCTTCTTAAGCACGGCCGCGAGGATCTCGCTGGTCCGGGGCGGCGTGTGTTCTGTCAGGCTTTGGCCAACTTTTCGAGGAGCGCCTTGGTTTTCGGGCTAGACCAGTCCGCCTCGCCCTGGACGACGCCATAGAGGCGTCCCTCACGGTCATAGATGAAACTCGTCGGATACCCTTCTATGGGTGGCTTAAGGGCAGGCGTTAGGGCGCCGTCGTCGTCGTGGAAGAAGGGGAGAGGCTTATTGGCGGCCATAAACGCCTTGGCCTTCTCCACTGCGGCCTTTGAATCAATCGATATAGGCGCGATCAGGATTGGCGCCGAACCAAAGCTTCGCTGCAGGGCGGCGAGGGTCGGCATCTCCTTCTGACAGGGGGCGCACCAGGTGGCCCAAAGGTTCATCACCACCACCTTGCCCCTGAACTCCGACAGGTGATGAGGCTTGCCGGCGGCGTCCACGAAGCCGACGGTGGGATAAGCGCCGCTGTAGCGCTTGAGTTTAGCGTCGGCGCCGATTGGGCCTCCAGCGAGCGCAGCAGTGGGTTTCAAGCCCACGCCCCAGATGACATATAAGGCGCAAGCCACGGCGATCAGGCCGAACGCGGCTCGGGGACCCCAGTTTCGCATGTCCGACGACGCCTCCAGTCACAGCAAGGGACAAAGCCTCTGGGGCGGCCGGTTCGAGCGAAAGCCTGCTGAATTGATGCAGGCGATCAATGTCTCGATCGGTTTCGACCGGAGGCTTGCGGCGCAGGACCTTGCCGGGTCCCGTGCGCACGTCGCGATGTTGTCCAAACAAGGCGTGATTTCAAGCCAGGACGCCACCGCTATCCAGGGGGGCCTCGATGCGATCGAGGCGGAGCTGCAGGCGGGGACCTTCCCCTTTCGCGAGGAGTACGAAGACATCCACATGAATGTGGAGGCGCGACTGACTGAACTTGTCGGACCGGCGGCGGGCCGGCTGCACACGGCGCGCTCGCGAAACGATCAGGTCGCCGTCGACTTCCGTCTCTGGGTCAAGGCGGCCTGCGAGGACGCGATCGCTCGGATCGAAACCTTGCAGCGCGCCCTGCTCGCCAAGGCCGAGGCCCACGCCGAAACCCTTATGCCGGGGTTCACTCACCTGCAGCCGGCCCAGCCCATCACCTTTGGCCACCACCTGATGGCCTATGTTGAAATGTTCGGCCGAGACGCCTCGCGTTTCCACGACGCCGTCGTCCGGATGAACGAGAGCCCGCTTGGCGCCGCAGCCCTGGCCGGATCGCCATTTGCGATTGACCGGTTCGCCACGGCCGCCGCCCTTGGTTTTGATCGTCCGACCGCAAATTCTCTCGACAGCGTATCCGACCGAGATTTCGCTCTTGAGGCGCTGTCCGCTGCGTCGATCGCGTCTTTACACCTCTCGCGCCTTGCCGAAGAAATCGTGATCTGGATCACGCCGCAGTTTGGCTTCATCCGCCTCAGCGACGCCTTCACAACAGGGTCCTCGATCATGCCCCAAAAGCGCAATCCTGATGCGGCCGAGCTGATTCGAGCCAAGGTCGGGCGCGTGCTCGGATCTTTGACCCAGCTCACTGTGGTGATGAAGGGGCTGCCGCTGGCCTATTCAAAGGACATGCAGGAGGACAAGCCGCCGGTGTTCGACGCGTTCGACGCCCTTGACCTATCCCTTTCGGCGATGGCGGGCATGGTCCAGGATATGGAGCCTAACCCTGAGCGTATGGGCGCGGCGGCCGGCGCTGGCTTCTCCACGGCCACTGACCTCGCGGACTGGTTGGTTCGGGCATTGGACCTGCCTTTCCGCCAGGCGCACCATATTACGGGGCAGGCGGTGAAACGGGCTGATCAGTTGGGCGTTGGCCTTTCTGATATGCCGCTGCAAGCGCTGCAAGCTATCGATCCACGGATCACGGCGGAGGTCTTCGGGGTCTTGACACCGGAGGCTTCGGTGGCTTCGCGCACCAGCTATGGCGGGACCGCGCCTGTGCGGGTCCGTGAACAGATCGGCCGCTGGAAGGCGTTGCTGCAGAAGGAGACCCTGGGATGAGCCGCTGGAGTTTCGATGGGCGGCTCGCCGTCGTCGCCCTTCTCGCTGTGTCTGCGACACCCCTTTGCGGCTGTGGCAAGAAGGGGGTGCTCGACACCCCGCCGCCTCTGTTCGGCGACCGGGCAAGAGCCCGCTATGAGGCCTCCCAACAGCAGCAGGCGCAGGACGCCGCCGACGCCCGAGCCCGCACCGGCAAGTCTACCGCCGCTGCTGACCAATCCGACGATGGGCCTTTGACCACCCGCGACATCAAGGCGCCCGAGCAGTCTCTGACCCCTGCCAGTCAGGTTCCGATTGCGGGCGCGCCCAATCCCCTCGGACCCGCGGCGAACCCAAACCCGCCGGGCTAAGCGGGGGACTGGCGAGGCTGGCGGGCGAAGGCGAGCACGCAGACGGGCGGCGTGCGCACGAACCGTTGGACTTCAAAGGGCTCCGGATCCCTGGCTTTCACCAGGGCACCGGACGCCCAAGATAGTCGAGATAGTGCAGCCCGGCCTTGCCTTGAACGTCCATCAGGACTCGAACCAGCTTCGGAACGCTGTCCTCTATGGTCAGTCGAGCCTCTGCGCCGCCAAGATCTGTGCGCACCCAACCTGGCGCCATCAACACCATGGCCCTGGGATCGTTCGGGCGGCGGGCCGCAAAACTGCGCATGAACGTATTCAGGGCCGCCTTAGTGCCGCGATACACCTCTCTCATCCCGGTCGTGTTGTTGGCGACGCTCCCCTGACCTGACGACATCACGCCAAGCGTGCCTTGGGACGGGACAAGATCCTGCAACGCTTCTAGGACGCGCATCGGGCTCAACGCGTTGGTCACCATCACCCGCACGAACTCCTCGGTTGCGACTTCAGCCACCGTTTCATCGGGACGACCGCTGGCGACACCCGCGTTCATGAACAAAAGCTCGAGGCGTCTTCCTTCAAGACGGGCGCGCAGCTCAGCGATCTGGTGGGGGATGTTGATGTCGACGGTTTCGATTTCAACGCGACCATCGGCGCGTGCTGCAAGGTCATGCAAAGGGGTTGGTTGGTCTCCGCGGACGGTGCCGATCACGCTCCAGCCACGTTTGGAATATTCCTCCACCATGGCGTAGCCGAGGCCGCGCGAGGCTCCGACTATGAGCGCGGTGGGCGTCGAGGCTGGGCTCAGCATTTTAGAGGCCTTCTTATGCGTCGAAGCGGGACGGCGAGGCAAAGAGCTTTAGCCCCTTCACCGTTTCTATCGGCCTGCGCGTGTTCGGATCAAAGGACCACGTCCCAGGGCGCGTGGTCGCGGTCACGCGCTGGCGCGCCCTGGCCGAAAGACCCGTACCGAGCGCTTATACGCAGAGCTTATCGCCGGCGTCGATCCTAAGTCGTCGGCCCTATGGAAGACGGAGCTCGTCGAAGGCGGTTGTCCAGGTCGGATCCAATGCATCACGAGCCGTGCGGGGAGGCGGAGACGCCGGCAAGACGCACGCCCTGAGCTCACGCCGTTTCCCGCCTGAGTGCGCGAAACACTAGAAGGGCCCTTTAGCCAGAGGGCGTCCCGAGGCGATCGCGAGCATTGCAAGTCGACCCCTTGAGAATGGCTCGCCGCGCCTCGCCATCCTTAGGTCTTGCGTCCAGCCAGCAACCGTGGTCGAGCCAGTCCGTCATGAAGGCGCCGTTTGAACGCTGTCGAGGCCGGTCGCCTGGATGTGCGCAAGAGGGGCGGTGGATCGTGAGGGACCGGCGGCTTGAATCATTTCGACTACGGACCGGATGGTCAGATGGCCTGCGAAACCGTGCCCCTGGCGGAAATCGCCGCAAAGGTTGGCACGCCGGTCTACGTCTATTCCACCGCAACCTTGGTTCGCCATTATACCGTGTTTCAAAGCGCTTTCGCCGAGCAGAAACCGCTTATCGCTTATGCCGTGAAGGCCAATCCCAACCTCTCGGTGATCCGCACCCTGGCGCGGCTTGGGGCGGGCGCCGACACGGTGTCGGAAGGCGAGATCCGGCGGGCCCTGGCCGCCGGCGTGCCAGCCGATAAGATCGTCTTCTCGGGCGTCGGCAAGACCGTCCACGAGCTCGCCTTCGCCCTCGAGGTCGGCGTGAGCGAAATCAACGTCGAGTCCGAACCTGAGATGGATTCGCTCGCCCGCGTGGCCGCGGAAAAGGGCGTGCGGGCGAGCATCGCCATCCGGGTCAATCCGGACATCGGCGCCGGCGGCCATGCCAAAATCTCCACTGGCAAAGCTGACAGCAAGTTCGGCGTCTCTATGTCGGAGGCCGAGCGTCTTTACGCCAAGGCCTCCGCCAGCGCCTGCTTGAACCCGATCGGCGTCGCCTGCCATATCGGCAGCCAAATCACTGAGCTTGCGCCCCTGGAGCAGGCGTTTGTACGGATGCGGAGCCTGGTGGAGCGGCTGCGCGCTGAAGGACGATCGGTGGCGCGCCTCGACCTTGGGGGCGGCCTTGGCGTCCCCTATTTCGACCATCCGCCGCCGCCGTCGCCCGCGGACTTCGCCGCCATGGTCGCACGAGTGACCGAGGGCCTCGACGTCGCCCTCGCCTTGGAGCCGGGCAGGGTGCTCGTCGCCAACGCCGGCGTCCTCGTCAGCCGCGTCATACACGTCCACCCTCGGCCTGAGGGCCGCCGGTTTTTAGTCTTGGACGCGGCGATGAACGACCTGATCCGGCCGGCCATGTACGACGCCTATCACGATATCCGCCCGGTGGTCCGGCCGCCAGAGGACGCGCCGGTCTTGGGATATGATGTGGTGGGCCCGGTGTGCGAAACCGGAGACACCTTCACCCGCGAGCGCCCGATGGCCGAGGTCAAGGCCGGGGATTTGGTGGCTTTCATGAGCGCGGGCGCCTATGGCGCGTCCATGGCGTCGGAATATAATTCAAGACTGATGGTCCCTGAGGTCCTGGTGGACGGGGCGGATTTCGCCGTCGTCAGGGCGCGGCCGACCTATGAAGACATGTTGGCGCGGGAAACCCTGGCGTCATGGCTTTAGCGCCCGCTTGGCTTTAGGGCTGATTTAGACCTGGGTTCGGACTATGAGGTCTTCCATGATTGTTCGCTTCTTAATCTGCACCGCCCTTGCGGCCTTGTTCGCCGCCAGCGCCGTTTTCGCCGCGGAACCGCGACCGCAGACGACGCCGCTGGCCGAACCGAACCTGTTTATCAGTCCGAGCGGCCAGCCGTTCCGCTCCAAAGCTGGGGAGCCCTACCCGGTCGTGGCCTGGTTCAACAAGACCGACACCAATCATGATGGCAAGATTGACCGTGAGGAATTCCGGGCCGAGGCCAAGGCCTTTTTCGATATGATGAACCTCCGTAAGAACGGGGTCATCGACGACGAAATTATCGATGCTTATGAGAAGCGCGTCGTCCCTGAGATCATCAATGCCAACATTCAGCAGCCGGGCGTCGTGTCGACCGACACGCCTTCGTATTCTTCACCGACGGACTATAAGACCAAACGTCAGGGCGCTGCGCAATTCGGGCTGCTTAACAATGCTGAGCCGCTTCGCTCAGCCGACCACAGTTTCCGCGGCTTGATCCAGCTGAAGGACATGCTGGCCCAGGCTGATCAGAATTTCGACGAGCTCGACTATGACCACAAAGGGTATCTCACCCTGGAAGACCTTCCGCGTCCGCCTGCGGAAGAGGCTGCAGAGGCCATGAAGCCGCCGAAGAAAAAATAGCGCCTTTCCATCATACTGTTCAGAGCCGTTGCGGCGCGCGGTCTATCCTCGCCCCATCCTTGGTCGGGGCGCCTGGCTCATAGCTCGAGGGCCGGGCCGTCGCGCCGCAGATGGTCGACGCGCCGCTTCAGTCGAGCGCGAGGACATCCGGATAGCCGCGAAACCGGCCGGCCACGTCCATCCCATAGCCAGCGAGAAAGCGGGCCGGCGCCTCCCAGGCCACAAAGTCGCACGATGTCTCGCGAGGTTCGGGCCAGGGCTTGCGGGCGAAGCAGCAGGTCAGGACTTTTGCGGCGCCCGCGTCCCGAAGCAGCTTGACCGCCTCCTTCAACGACAGGCCGCTGTCCATGACGTCGTCGATCACGAGGACGGTGCGTCCCTCCACGGGCCGCTGCAGGCCTGCGCGGATCAGCACCCGGCCGGAGGTCGCCTTGTCGTCCCCGTAAGAGGCGATCCACAGGGCGTCGAACGAAAGGTTGCGTCCATAGCGACTGAGCGCCCGAGTGAGGTCTGCGGCGAACCAGAGGCCGCCGGTCAAAAGACAGACGGCGACCGTGTCATCATCGATCTTCGGCGCAATCTCCGCGGCCAGCGTGTCGACGCGCCGGGCAATTTCGACGGCGTCGATCAGACGTTCGTGCTCAGCCATGGGGCGAAATAGCGCTGGCGGGTAGGGCGTAGGGCGAATCGGCAGGCAGGGGAGCGGCATCCTTGGCCTGGATCGCCGGGACAATCGGGGAAGAGGCGGCGCCCCTGAGCTTTAGGGCGGTCGATGGCAGGGCAGGGGACATGGCTGCTGGGTCGGCGGACAGAGCGCCTCGCCCCGATCTGGCCTTGGGCTTGACCGCGTCAAATGCGAATTCGACCTGGAACGATGACGCCTGCAGGGGCGGGTCAAAAAAGCTTAAGGCGAAAGCGCGTGTTTCTCCGGGTTGAATGGGACCGCCGGTTGGAGGGCTCGCGACCTGACTGGCGAGCTTGTGGCCGGCCTTGTCCAACAGGCTGATCCTTAGGGGCGCCGACTCCCTTGGACGGGTCTCCACATTGCGTTCGACGCCGGTCACGGTGAGGGCTGCGCGGCCATTTTGTAGCCCGGGCCCGCCTTGCACCGCCTCGATCGCGAGACCTGTGGGGTTCACGGGCATGCGGATGAAGGCGTATGCGCCCGCGGTCGCGGGCAAGATTCGGACGACGTCGGTGCGGAAGATCGCTGCGCCGACCCCGAGGATCAGGAAGCCGGCGCCAAGGACAGCCCAAACCGCGCCCACCGCAGCAGCCTGGCGCGTCTTGCGTTTCTCGGCCGCCTCTTCGCGAAGGCGAGAGGACACATCGGCGCGCGCGCCGCGCTGCTTTGCTGGCTCGCCCGAGGGGCCTGAGCCCGCAGCAGGGGAAAACGAGGCCGCCGCGGCCTTGTTCCCCGAGGATCCAGGCGGCGGCGGAACCTCGCGCCAGGCATGGCCGCAGGCGGCGCAACGCACCTTGCGCCCTTCGGGGCCGATGCGTGCATCGTCCACGAAATAGCGGCTGGCGCACTCAGGGCAGGTCAGTATCATGCGTGCGAATCGAGGCTTCTTGCCCGTCTGTCCCGGGGTGGCCTATTCCAGCTCCCCTGTCCATAGAGGCGAGATCGGCCCGGTCGGATGTCCAGGCGCAGTTTGAACGCTATCCCCACGGATGACCCCTCCGCCGGGCCGGTGCTGGAGTTCCAAGCGGTCGCCCTTCGCTATGGGCGCTCGCCCGAAGTCCTGCGCGACATTCACCTTACTTTAGCGCCGGGCTCCTTCCATTTCCTTACCGGCGCGTCCGGCGCCGGCAAGAGTTCCCTGCTCAAACTGATTTATCTCGCGCACGAACCTTCGCGCGGCCGGGTGCGCCTGTTCGGCCGCGACATTGGGACGCTGGCGCGCTCGGAGCTGCCGTGGATCCGGCGCCGTATCGGCGTGGTCTATCAGGAATACCGACTCCTCGACCATCTCTCGGCGTTCGACAATACCGCTCTTCCTCTGCGCATCGCCGGCCGAAAGCTGAGCGATTATCGTGCCGACGTCATTGAACTGCTCTCCTGGGTCGGCCTCGGCGCTCGTATGCATGCCTTGCCTCCGACCCTGTCTGGCGGCGAAAAACAGCGGCTGGCGATTGCGCGCGCTGTGGTGGCGCGACCGGACATACTGCTTGCCGACGAGCCGACCGGCAATCTTGATCAGGAGATGGGCCAGCGCATCTTGCGCCTCTTGCTCGAATTGAACCGCGAGGGGACGACGATCGTGGTTTCGACCCATGACCGCTCCCTGGTTGATCGTTCCGGAATGCCGGTGCTCCGTCTCGAGGGCGGCCGGCTCTACGACGAAGCCGTGAGCCCATGAGCGAACCTGCGCCGCCGCACCAGGACGCCGGCTCCCGGCCAGGACCACTGTTGCCGGCGCGCGATGGGCGCGACGGCGCCCTGATGTTCGTCATCGCGGTCTTGTGCGCCCTCGCGTGTCTTGCCGTGCTCGGTGGTGAAGCGGCCGATCGCGCCGCTCGGGGGTGGAGCGCGGATCTTAAGAGTTCAGCCACCGTGCAGGTCAGGCCGAAGGCCGGCGAGACCAGTGCTGAAGCCGCGGCGCGGGGCGCTGAGGCCCTGGCCGGCGTCAAGGGCGTTCTCGAGGCGCGCGCCCTTGACCGTGCGGCGGCGGTCAAGCTGCTCGAGCCCTGGCTTGGCAAGGGCGCAGTGCCGGACGATCTTCCCATACCCGAACTGGTCGCCGTCGATCTCGACCCGGTTCACCCGGCCGACGCTTCGGCGCTCTCAGCGGCTCTGGCCGCGGCGCGCGTGGACGGCGCGGTTGATGATCATGGTCGCTGGCGCGCCGATGTGGAACGGGTGGCGTTGACCGTCCGCCTCGGCGCGATCGGCGCAGCCCTCGCCCTCGCGGCCGCCGCGGCGGCCGCGATCGGCTTCGCCACACGCGCGGGCCTGCAGGCTCGACGCGAGGTGGTCGATGTGCTGCACCTGGCGGGGGCGGAAGACAAGTTCATCGCCGCCCTGTTCCAGGTTCGATTCGCCCGTCTGTCAGCCTTTGCAGGCCTGCAGGGGACTTTGGCGGCCGGAATCTTATGGTCGGCCCTGCGCCTGATCGCGCCCAAGGACGGGTTCAGTCCGCTCCTGCCGCAGGCCTGGAGCGATCTGTGGCTGATCGCGCCCTGCCTTTTCCTCGCCGGCGCAATCGGCGCGATTTCCGCCCGCGCCTCGGCTATGTCTATGCTGAGGGGCAGTTAGAGTTCAGGGTCGGGATGGAGATGAAGGGCCTAGTGGTCATCCTGCTCTTGGCGCTCTTGTGGGGCGTTGGCCTCATGGCCTTCGCCGCGCGCGTCGTCGCATCGACACCGGCGCCAGATCCGCCGATTTCGGACGGCATCGTCGCGCTTACCGGAGCGGGGTCGGTGCGGATCGAGGCCGCTGAGCAGCTGCTGGAGCGCGCCAAGGCCAAGCGCCTTCTTGTTTCGGGCGTCAATAAGGAGGTGACCCGCGAGGACCTCCGCCGACTAACCCACGACTATGGCCGTGCGTTTGACTGTTGCGTCGACCTCGGGTTCCGAGCCGCCGATACTCAGGGCAACGCCCGTGAGACCTCAAACTGGGCCGCATATCACCACTTCAAGACCTTGATCGTCGTGACGGCCGACTATCATATGCCAAGAGCCTTGCTTGAACTTAGAGCCGCCACACCGGGCGTGACCCTGAGGCCCTATCCTGTGGCGACCTCGACGCTGGTCGCCCGAGGCTGGTGGAAATCCGCCGACGGGGCGCGAAGGATGGCCTATGAATATTGCAAGTACCTGGTGATCCTGTCGCGCGAGGCGGTTTTGCGGCTCGGCGCCAAGCGCGACAGCCTCGTGACGGGGGCCCCGAACACATCAGGCGCCGGGCCCGTGACAGTGGGTAAAGACGAATGAACAGCGTCGTGCGTTCGCGTGTCGGTGTCCTGCAGGCCGTAGGCTCTATTCTATTCACCGTTTGGATGTTCGGTCTCGCCATTGTGATGGGCGTGATCTGCCTGCCCTTGTTGCTGGGCGCTCGCCGGCCGGCGCTCAAAGCCATCCGTCAGTGGTCGCGCTGGGTGCTCGGCGGCCTGAACCTGACCAGCGACATCCAGGTTGAGATCCGCGGCGTTGAAAACCTGCCGGACGGACCCTGCCTGGTCGCAGCCAAGCACCAGGGCATGCTCGATATCCTGCCGCCCTTCAGCTACCTTGACGACCCCGCCATCATTCTGAAGCGTGAGCTCATGGCCATTCCGATTTTCGGGTGGTTTTCAAAGAAGGCGGGGATGATCCCCATAAACCGCGAAGGCGCGGCCAAGACCCTGCGCGGCATGGTGGTCGCAGCCTCGGAGGCGGTCAGCGAAGGGCGCCAGGTGGTGATTTTCCCAGAAGGAACCCGGCGCGAGCCGGGAGCAGAGCCCGATTACCAGTCTGGCGTCGCCGGCCTTTATCGTGAACTTGGTGTTCCGTGCGTGCCCGTGGCCACCAATTCTGGGCTGTTTTGGCCCGCGCGCGGCCTGATCCGCTGGCCGGGCGTCGCCGTGGTCGAAATCCTTCCGCCGATCCCCCCAGGCCTTAAACGGGCAGAGTTTATGCGACGCCTGCAGACCGCTGTGGAGACGGCCAGCGGACGGCTCCTGACGGAATAGACTGGCGTCCTAGCCCGACGCCTCGAGCGCCTCGACCCGCTGGAGCAGCCTCTGCATGAAGACGCCGCATCCCCCATCGTCACGCAGGTGACCGACCAGATCGCGCAGGTAGTCGCTGTTGCGGCCTGAGACGCCCGCTGCGCCGGCGATCAACCGGGCCTGGGTCTCAAGGCTGAGTTCGCCGGCCCACTGCGGGTGACCGCGGTCCGACAGGAAACCAAGCGCCTGGACCTTGCGTCCGTCGTCGAGGGTTACTGTGATGAGGCGTTCAACATAGGTCTCTGTGGGCTGCTCGCGCTCGTCCAGATAGGCGTAGGTCTCGGCCCAGTCGCCGTCATCGACCCGGTACGCCGCGCCGACAACGGCCCCGCCCGGCGCCAGGCCCAAGACCAGCCCGGGACGCTGGTAGGTGCCGCGATGATGTACCGAATAGATGCAAAAGGCGCGATGGCGTCCATTGAGCCTCGCCCGGCGCCGTTCACGCCAAGCGAATCCCGGCCGCCAAATCAGGGAGCCGTAGCCGAATACCCAGTGTTCCTTGTCCACGTCAGGGCTTTAGGGGCCGCGCGCTCAGGTGTGAACCCCAGCTTTGCTCATTGGAGACAGAGCCCCGTTGAGCTATGGCCCGCGTATGGACACGATCGCGCCAGAACATCCCTCAAAGCCCCAGCCCAAGTCCGGCATCCTCGACATCGATCCCTATGTCGGCGGCAAGGCCAGCGCCGACGGCGTGGTCGACCCGATAAAGCTTTCGTCAAACGAGAATGTATTGGGGTCTAGCGATCTCGCCCGAGCCGCGTTTGAGCAGAATGTCGCAAAGCTGCACATTTACCCGGACGGCAAGGCCAATGTCCTGCGCGACGCGGTGTCGCAGGCTTACCACCTCGAGCCCGAGCGTCTGATCTTCGGTTGCGGCTCCGACGAAGTCTTTAGCCTCCTGGCGCAGACCTATTGCGAGCCTGGCGACAACGTGGTCCAGGGCCAATTTGGATTTCTCGCCTACCGCATCGCTGGCCGGGCAGCGCAGGCTGAGGTGCGATTTGCTCCCATGCCGAATCTTCGATTTGATGTGGATCAGGCTTTAGAGCAGGTCGACGATCGCACGCGGATCGTCTTCCTCGACAACCCGGGCAATCCCACAGGGGCCTGGCTCCAGCGCCACGAGATCGAGCGCCTGCATCGTGGCCTGCCCGGCAACTGTATCTTGCTGCTCGACGGCGCCTATGCCGAGTTCGTCGACGATCCCGGTTTTAGCGGGGGATTTGACCTTGCACGGGAGGCCCAGAACATCGTCGTCACCCGCACCTTCTCCAAGATCCATGGTTTGGCGGCGCTTCGCGTCGGTTGGGGCTATGCGCCCGCCGAGATGGTGAGCGCGATGGAGCGAATCCGGGCTCCGTTCAACGTGAACCTGCCCGCCCAGTTCGCCGCGGTCGCCGCCCTAAAGGATAAGGCGTTCCAGGCGAGAAGCCGGGCGCTGATTCTCGAGTGGCGCCCTTGGTTGACACAACAACTCGGCGGTCTCGGGCTCGAGGCGGCGCCCTCCCAGGGGAATTTCGTCCTGGCTGGCTTCTCACACGATGAGGGCCGATCTGCGCAGGCGGCCGAGGCCTATTTGGCCTCGCGCGGGGTCCTTGTCCGTGGCCTCGCCAACTACGGCCTTCCCGATCATCTGCGCATCACGGTCGGTGTTCAGGACCAAAACCGGGCCGTCGTGAACGCGCTGGCGGAGTTTCTTGGCCAGGCCTAATGAGCGCATGTTTGTGCGGCGCCCAAGTTCGGACCGGTTTGGCTGGTTGCTGCGCCCCCATGCGTTTTCCCATGCCTTGCGCCATGCGCCCTAACCGACGATCCCTCATTATGGTGGCCGCCGCCGCCCCCGGCCTCGCCATGGCGCAAGGTTTCAATCACGTCGGCCCGCGTCCGGCTCTTCCTCGCGTGTCTGAGGTCCTGGACAGCGTCATGAAGCAGACGAATGTCCCGGCGCTCGGCTATGCGGCGGTCGGGCCGAACGGTGTGATCGCCATCGACGACGCCGGTCGACGGCGCAACACGGTCGACGAGTATGTCACCATCGATGATCCTTGGCATATCGGATCAAACACCAAGGCGATGACGGCGGCCCTTTACGCGCGGTTGGTCGAGCAGGGCCGGGCGGCGTGGGGCGCGACGCTCAAGGATCTTTTTGCCGAGATACCGGCCGATCCGGCATGGGCGACGGTGAAGATCGAGGACCTTTTGGCCCATCGATCCGGGATCAGCGACAACGGCCTTGTGGATGAGGGCTGGTTGATCAAGGCGCACGCCGATACTAGGCCCGTCATGGTCCAGCGCGCTGATTTCGCCCAGCGCGTTCTCACCCACGCGCCCACAGGCAAGTATGGCGCGTTCGAGTACGCAAACTCGAACTATATTTTGGCCGGCGCAGCGATTGAGCGGATCTATAAGGACAGCTGGGAGGTCGCCATGGGCGCGGAGCTGTTCGGCCCCCTGCAAATGCCGTCGGCGGGGTTTGGGCCGCCGACCGGACCAGCGCCCTGGGGCCATGAACCCGGCGCGAACGGCGCTCTGACCGCCATCGACCCTTTGCATGAGGTCGCTGACAATCCGCCCGTATTTGGCCCGGCAGGTCGGGTGCATCTCTCGCTGGCCGACTATTCCAAATTCGTTCGCGTCTTTCTCACCGGCGGCGGAGGTTGGCTCTCACCGGCAAGTCTTTCCAAGCTGGCGCGTCCCTGGGAGGGCGCCGAGGGCTATGCCCTCGGCTGGCAGTATTATGACAACAAGGGTTGGGCGGACGGGCCGGTGCTTGCCCATGAGGGGTCAAACACTCTTTGGCGGACCATGGCCCTGGTGGCGCCGGCCAAGCCTCTGGCCTATATTCTGGTGACGAACTGTGGCGGAGACGACGGTCAGCGCGCGATCCAGCTGCTTGCTGCACGCCTGATCGCCCAACAGGTCGATCCTGACGCGCCCTCCGGTTTGTGATCTGACGAACGCGCTTAAGTCAGACCGCGCACTTAAGCTTAGGGGCGCATCGGGGCGCCGGTCCGGTGGAGACGGGCAGTAATCATCACGGTCCCTAACTCCGCCTTGCATAACCGGCGAGAACCCGAATGGGGGCGGAGGTGGGTCGATCGTGTCGCCGGCATCGCCCCGCCGCCAAAAGGCGGCGAAGGGCGCTGTGTTCAAAATCACCCTTCGCCTTGGGCGATCTCGAGCACTTCTTCGAAGGTGCGCAGGCCCGGGCGTTGAGCGGTGACGAGCACGCCCATATTGCCGGGCAGATGCTTGTTGGCGAACATCTTCTCGTGCGCTTCGGGAATGGCGTCCCATGGGAAAACCTCCGACAGGCACGGGTCGATGCGCCGCTCGATCACCAGCTGATTGGCTGCGGAGGCCTGCATCAGATTGGCGAAGTGGCTGCCTTGCACGCGCTTTTGGCGCATCCAGAGGAAGCGGGCGTCCATGGTCAGATTGAAGCCGGAGGTGCCGGCGCAGATCACGACCATGCCGCCGCGCTTGACCAGGAAGACCGAGACCGGAAAGGTCTGCTCGCCCGGGTGTTCAAACACGATATCGACGTCCCGCTTGCCGGTGATATCCCAGATGGCTTTGCCGAACCTGCGGCATTCTTTCATGTAATCGGCGAATTCCGGGCCGTTCACCGGCGGCAGCTGTCCCCAGCAGTTGAAGTCCTTGCGGTTCAGCACCGCCTTGGCGCCCATGCTCATCACATAGTCGCGCTTGGAATCGTCGGAGACCACGCCGATGGCGTTGGCGCCGGCGGTCGCGCAGAGTTGAAGCGCGAACACGCCGAGACCGCCTGAGGCGCCCCAAACCAGCACATTGTCCCCCGGCTGGAGCACATGAGGCTTGTGGCCGAACAGCATGCGGTATGCGGTCGCCAGAGTGAGGGTGTAGCAAGCGCTCTCCTCCCAGGTCAGGTGCCGGGGTCGCGCCATGAGCTGGCGAGACTGCACGCGGCAGAACTGGGCGAAGGACCCATCCGGAGTTTCATATCCCCAGATGCGTTGGGAGGTTGAGAACATCGGATCGCCGCCGTTGCACTCCTCGTCGTCTCCGTCGTCTTGGTTGCAGTGGATCACGACTTCGTCGCCCGGTTTCCAGCGCTTGACCTTACGGCCGACCGCCCAGACGATGCCCGAGGCGTCCGAGCCAGCGACATGGAAGGGCTGCTTATGCCCATCGAACGGCGAGACGGGCGTCCCGAGCGCGGCCCAGATGCCATTGTAGTTGACGCCTGCCGCCATGACCAAAATCAGACACTCGTCATCCCCGATGCTGGGCGTCGGCAGAACCTCGACCTGCATGGCGCTGTTGGGGCTTCCGTGACGCTCCCTGCGGATAGCCCAGCCGTACATTTTCTCAGGCACGTGGAAGGGCGGAGGAACCTCTCCGATTTCATAAAGGTCCTTTTCAAGCGGACGGTCGAGGATGGCGGTGCTCATGCGGGCTCCCAACACGCGGATGTCAGAATTAGAAACAGTTGGGGAAACTTCTGCCAAAGGCGTGCCACGGGCAAGACCTTTTTGCACTGCAACACAATCTCTGGGCATGGATGTTGCTGTGCGGCGACGGACTGCTAGTGTTGGGGACGGGAGAGGATGATGAGCCAAGAGACGCCGTTTCAGCACGCGCCAGATCAGCCGTGGATCTTCCGGACCTATGCCGGCCACTCGACGGCTGAGAAGTCCAATGCGCTTTATCGTTCCAATTTGGCGCGTGGTCAGACGGGCTTGTCCATCGCCTTCGACCTTCCGACCCAAACTGGGTATGATCCCGACCATGTCCTTGCACGGGGCGAGGTGGGCAAGGTCGGTGTTCCCGTTTCCCACCTCGGCGACATGCGGGCCTTGTTCGACGGCATCCCCCTCGACCGTATGAACACCTCTATGACCATCAACGCGCCGGCCGCCTGGCTGCTTGCGCTCTATGTGGCTCTGGCTGAGGAGCAGGGCGTCGATCCCAAGCTGCTTCAGGGCACGACCCAGAACGACCTGATCAAAGAATATCTTTCACGCGGCACCTACATCTATCCGCCCGCGCCGTCGCTCAGGCTCATCTCAGACATGGTCGCCTGGTGCTATCGCGAGACCCCTAAGTTCAATCCGATCAATGTGTGCAGCTACCATCTGCAGGAGGCAGGCGCGACGCCCGAGCAGGAGCTTGCTTACGCCCTGGCGACCGCCGTCTCCGTGCTCGATGCGGTCAGGATTTCAGGCCAGGTTCCAGAGTCGGACTTTCCAACCGTCGCTTCGCGTATCTCCTTCTTCGTCAACGCCGGGGTCAGATTTGTCACCGAGCTTTGCAAGATGCGGGCGTTTACAGAGCTTTGGGACGAAATCCTGCAGGAGCGCTACGGCGTTTCTGATCCGAAACTTCGTCGGTTCCGTTATGGTGTGCAGGTCAACTCCCTCGGACTGACCGAGCCGCAGCCCGAGAACAATGTTTATCGCATCCTGATCGAGATGCTGGCGGTGACCCTGTCGAAGACCGCGCGGGCGCGCGCGGTCCAATTGCCAGCCTGGAACGAGGCGCTTGGGCTTCCGCGTCCCTGGGATCAGCAATGGTCGCTGCGCATGCAACAGGTTCTGGCCTATGAGACCGATCTTTTGGAGTTCGAGGACCTGTTTGATGGCTCCAAGGTGATTGAGGCCAAGGTCGGCGACCTCAAGGCGCGCGCCCTCAGCCTGCTCGCAGACGTTGAGGCGCGCGGCGGCGCGGCAGGGGCGATTGAATGGATGAAGACGACCCTGGTCGGCGCAAACGCCGGTCGCGTCCGTGCTATCGAGACCGGCGAACTGACCGTGGTTGGCGTCAACCGATGGACCGACAGCGAGCTATCGCCCTTGTCGGCCGGCGAGGGAATGATCGAGACCGTGGATTCCCGGCTTGAAGCCGGCACCATCAAAAAGCTCAAGGCCTGGCGCGCGGGGCGTGATCCGGATGCGGTCGACGCCGCGCTGGCAGGGCTGCGCGAAGCGGCGCTAACCGGCGCCAACATCATGCCGCCCTCCATCGCCGCCGCCAAGGCGGGGGTCACGACCGGCGAGTGGTCAGACTGCCTTCGCGAGGTCTTCGGCGAATATCGAGGCCCTACTGGTGTTGGCCTGGTGGTTCTAACCGGCGCTGGCGATGATCTCGACGAGGTAAAAACCGCCGTGGACAAGCTGTCCGACGCCCTTGGCCGCAGGCTGACCCTTCTCGTTGGCAAGCCCGGTCTCGATGGCCATTCCAACGGCGCTGAGCAGATCGCTACACGGGCGAGAGCGGTCGGTATGGAGGCGGTTTATGACGGCATCCGATCGACCCCCAGCGAAATTGTCGCCCGAGCCAAGGCGGTCAAGGCGCATGTCATCGGCCTTTCCATCCTCTCGGGCTCCCATCTCGACCTGGCTCAGGAGGTCGTTCGGCTGCTAAGAACTGAAGGCCTGGAACACGTCCCGGTCGTCGTGGGGGGGATTGTGCCGCCCGAGGACGCGCTCGTGTTGAAGCAAATGGGGGTAAAACGGGTCTATACGCCCAAAGACTTCCAACTCACCTCGATCATGGCCGATATCGTTCGCGTGGCTGAAGCTGCGGCCATGCAAACGGTTTAGGCCGCAAAATGGGTATGCTGGCACGCCGATTGCCTTGATCCGCCTGACCTAAGGCGGAGCGTCCAATAATGAACGACGCATTTACCAAGACTCATCTGCCGGCCCTCGTTCCAGGGGAGACCGGCAAATTGCGCCGGGCGTCGCGGGCTCAGGCGCCGCGCGACCACGGGTTTGAGGCCCAGGTCCTCGGACAGGCCGGACAGCGACGCGGGCTGAAAGGCGGCCAGCCTGTGCTCGACGCCGCCCGCGCCGCCTATCTTGAGGCTGAGTGGCGAGGCGTTGACGACCGCCGCCTACCGGTAGGAGCGCTTCGCACCGTTCGTTTATGACGGACGCGGACCTCGCGGCGCGAAACTTGCAAAAGAGGGGCGCTCCAGGGAGGCCCCGCCATGTCCACGCTTTTTCGCATCATCGATGTTGCTGTCGTCGCCCTGATCTTCACCGCCCTGACCTGAGCAGGTCGGCCGAGCTGGGTTGACCGAAAAAGCTCCGGCGGGCAAAACCTTGGTGCAACTCGAATTTTGGCCCCGACGTCGTCTAAAGCCGCCCAAAGGGACCTGGCGTGGACTGAGCCGCTACCCAGAAATTGAGGTGTCTGTCCGGGTTCGCGCGTTCGGACCTGTTTTTTGTGGAATGCGGCTAGGAGACGTGGTCGGTGTCCAACGGAACGGTGAAGTGGTTTAACACCACCAAGGGCTATGGGTTCATCCAGCCAGAGGATGGCGGCGCTGATGTGTTCGTGCACATATCCGCCGTCGAGAAGGCCGGTCTGAAGAGCCTCAACGAAGGACAGCGTGTGGGCTATGAGCTGCAAAAAGAGCGCGGAAAGACAGCGGCGGTAAATCTGAAGCCAGCGTAGGCGTTGGGCCAATATTCTAAGGTTCACGGGCGACGGCATTCTCATCGTCGCCCCTTTTCGATGGGTCGGGCAGATCAGTGGAAGCGGCGGCGGAGGGATGAGGCCCCCTATCCGGCGCGCGCCAGGCGAAAAGATCGCACGGGCTTGGGCGGCTCATTGCGGGCCGCGCAAAGCGTTTGAGGATTGGGGAGCGCCTGCGGGCGCTGGCGCCCCGGGAGGGGTCACGGGCGGCTCTGGCGCTTGATGCTCGTCCGCAGGACGAGACGGCATGGTTGCAGCCGTTGGCCCTTGCGCCGCTGATTTGGCGTCGACCGGGTCGGCAGGGGCCGCCTTAGCCTCGCCGCTGTTGACGCCGCCAGGCGCGGTCGGCAGGTCGGCGCCGGTGCTGTCGGGCGCGGTCTCCGAGCCCTTCAGCGCCAGGCCGAACAATTTGGACCGGTCGTAAAGCCGCTTGGCCGCCTCGTTGCAGCCGACGTCGTTCGGATCCCACATGCCCCAGTCGAGCATAAGCCAGATCGGATCCTTGTTGCGTGTCGCCGTCCAAAGGGAATAGCCGTGCAATTCGGCCTCAACGCCCTTCTGATGGATCGGCGTGGGGCTGGCGGCCTCGGCGGCGGCGAGGGCGTGCTCATAGTCTTTGAGGTAGGCTCGGCGTTCTTTCGCCATCTCCGCATCCTCCTTGGCGCGGGCGGCGACCTTCGCTTTGCCCTCGATCTTGATCATATCAGCCATGGCGGTCGGTTCGAGTTCGAGCTGGCCGGCCAGGGCGCCATGGCACCAGGCGACCAGCTCATAGTCCGTCTTCGGCATGCCGTTATCGTGCGTATCCTGACGCTTGGGGCCGGCGTCCGGAGCGGTTTGCAATAGGGTGGCGGCGATCAGCAGCGAAAGCATGTGTCGGACTCTAACCTCATTGCTCAACGGCCTGTCGCGGGGACGCCGTAGCCGCCGCCAGGTCGCAGATTCGATCGCGACGCTACCGGCGACGGTCAGCGAGAAGCAGCCAGGAATGGCTTTTGCGTGACCGACGGCGCCGGTCAAGCTTTGCCGCACCGCTAACGCACTGAGGCGGCCTTTGATCCCGTGAGATGGATTTTCCCAGCGGGGTGCGCGCTGCTCCGCGCCGCGCGGGATGACGCGTTGGGGCCAAGGCGCCGAAACATGCAACGGTGATTGTTTCTGTTGCTGAGACTGGTTGTCATCTCGGCTGAGCGGCGCTAAGACGCTTTATTCTGATGACCCTCTTGCGCAAAATTGCAAGCCTGGCGTCCCGCCGCTTCTCCAGACCGGGGACGACGCGCCTCGACTGTGGATGTCCGGAAGCGCTGCCCGATCAGGATCCCGCCTTTACCTCGGCCATCACCGCCCTTGGCGCTAAGCTGCTGCGCAAGGATCGACGCGGCGCCAGCGGGGCGTTTGAAGCGTTCAATCAGGTGTTCCCCTCGGCGCCCGAGTCGGGCTGGCAAGTCCGACGCTTCTTCGGCTTGGCCGGCAAAACCACCCTCGGTCTTGATGGCTACGCAGAATCGATCGGCCGTCGTTATCGCGGGTGCCCGAGGGTGCTTGAGCGCGCGCTCGACGGCCTCTTTCGTGTCGCCACCTCAGACGGCGTGGTCACCGGGGAGGAGATGGCCATCCTCGAGCGGGTCTCGACCCTGTTCGGGGTTTCCCCTCTGAGTTTCAGGCGACTGACGTCGCGCCATCTTGGCAGGGGCGATGATCCTTATTCTGTGCTCCATGTCGAGCCGGACGCTCCGGACGAGGAGGTTCGCGCCGCCTGGAAAGCCGCTGTCGTGGCCCTCCATCCAGATCGGTTGACGGGGCGGGGCGAGTCGGCTGAAGCGGTCGCCAAGGCTGAAGAAGCGACCAAGTCGATCAACGCCGCGTTCGAGGAAGTGATGCGCGAACGGGCAATTCTCGCCCGACAGGCGGCTTGAAACGTCTAATCTGCCCTGCAAGACGCGAAGTGCATTGACGCGGACCGTCGGCGACCCGACATTAAGAGCTTGTTTTCCACGCTGGTCTCAGGACTGGTCCGGAGGAGACTGATGGTCGCCAACCCCGCCCGTCTCGGACGCAGAAATCCCGCCCTTACGGGCGCACACTGGCTGATGGCCGCCGCAGCGACCGTGAGCGCTGCAGTTTTGGCGACGGTCCTGGCCATCGTGTTCGCCGCTACGCTTGCTGTGATCACGGTTGTTGTGGGCGGTGTGCTCACAGCCTGGGCCGTCGCCTATCGCCTCGGTCAAGGCGCGAAGCTCCAGGCGCAGGCTCCGTCCGTAACCCTTGAGGCGCGTAAGGTCGGCCACGCCTGGGTCGCCTACGGCTGGGACCAAAGCGCCCGCTAAGCTTTCAACGTCGGCTGTGCGGGTCTAAGGGCGCATCCATGGGCGCGCCTCTTTACATCGACACTCCCTCTCCCAACCGGGACCGGCGTAAATCGCCGCCGGATATCATCCTGCTTCACTATACCGGCATGCCCACAGGCGATGCGGCCCTTGCGCGTTTGCGCGACCCGTCAGCCAAGGTTTCGGCTCATTATTTGGTTGAAGAAGATGGGCGGATATTTCGCCTGGTGGCCGAAGAACATCGCGCATGGCACGCCGGTGTCTCGTTCTGGAAAGGCGACGCCGACATCAACGCGCGCTCAATTGGTGTGGAGATCGTCAATCCGGGCCATACCTACGGCTATCGCGACTTTCCCCAGGCGCA
>Ga0116231_10002521_pt1 | contig 38342 bp, 40 predicted proteins | sample S1TSphgellanicum_2_FD_89695 | JGI IMG/M metagenome (GOLD analysis project Ga0116231, IMG submission 89695) | Host-associated microbial communities from peat moss isolated from Minnesota, USA - S1T2_Fd - Sphagnum magellanicum MG | ecosystem: Host-associated > Plants > Peat moss > Unclassified...
AAATAAAAAAAAAAAAAAAAAAAAAAAAAAAAAAAAAAAAAAAAAAAAAAAAAAAAAAAAAAAAAAAAAAAAAAAAAAAAAAAAAAAAAAAAAAAAAAACTGGCCAAACCAGTCACCAGGCTTTAAGGTCTATTTTGCTAGGTTCACCCTCACCATTTTACCTGAGAGAACCAGGTTGTAGAAGGCCCATTCTTGAGTACCAAATGGTGATAGAAAGACCCACCCAAATGGAATATGTACAAACTAGGTCCCATACAGGGCACCACTAACATGGGCATCATCTATATTGGTTCCTATGTGAGGCACTTTCTACAGAACTTACACAACAACACAAGAGTTTCCTCTTTGACCCAATTTTCTATGGAACTCAGAGAGAGCACAAGAGTTTCCTCTATGATGCATTTTCTTTGGAACTTACACAAAAACATGAGTTTCTTCTTCTTCTTCTATGACCCAATTCTCCATGGAACTTACACAGAACACAAGAGTTTCCATTATGATGGCATTTTCTTTGGAACTTATACAAAAACATGAGTTTCTTCTTCTTCTATGACCCAATTTTATATGGAACTTACATAGCACAAGAGTTTCCCTCCATGCCACATTTTCTCTGGAACTTACACAACACAATTTGTTTGACTATTTTTGAAGATTCAATACTTTCCTTTGTAATTTATTTATTTATAAAATTTCAAGATTTCTGAAAATAATGTTATTAATGTTGAAGATGCCAAGGTAGTAACGTAATTGATCAACCCTCTCTTCTATTGGTCACAGCCCAACATTACCGAAAGCAAAGAACAGAAAAGGGAAACATGAGTTACTTGTGTAGTGGCAGCCCAGTGATTTTTATTGTGTTGAAATTTTGCGAAAAAAAAAATTGAATATTTTTTCTGTCATAAATTTTCTGTAAAAAAAATTACCAAAAAAAAACGAAAATTTTAAAAGAATCATCAAAAAAATTGCCACAAACTGCCTACAACATGAAAGGGTGCTTAAGATTTTTCTACTTTCATATTTTGAATATTGCCAAATTTGGCTATATATTCGCATGGATGATCACCACTTGAGCACCATCTCTAGAAATACTAAACAACAAAATGAATAACAAACACACAATTTTTGGTTCAATGAACAATGAACCAAATGACCCAAATGGGGCAACAACAGCACGTGTGCATGGGCCCGAGGACTCAAGAAGGGATAGTGGGGTTTTTCCTAACATGTGATCACAAGTGTTGATTCCCAAGTTATTCTCAATAGCATCACACCTTATTTCATATCCTTTGCCCAAAGTTGTACTCTTGTAATCTACCTAAGCCAAAGGAAAAGTGTACAACCTTTTTTTTTTTAAATTAATTTTTTTCCCTAATTGTGAAAATTAACTTATTGATGATGGGTCAATCAAAAGAGTGCCAATCATTAAAAGATGCAATTAAACTTTGGGTGTAATCACAATTAATAAGTATGAATCACACAAATTATTATCGACTTTTGGCACAAATTATAATTATTTTTTGAAAATATCAAAAATTTCAAAGATAAAATTCTCAAAAATAAATTATTATTATTTTGAATAAAATGAAGAATCTTTTGAAATAATTATGGCGTTTAAAAATGGAATCTTCAAAATTGATTAAATAATTGGCAAGTATGTGTAGTAGGCACCAAGGTACTACAATATGCATCCAAACATGTAGACAATGGGTATACCTATTTAGCAACTTCAGGTTGGGTACAGAGTACAGAAAAATTCCATGTTTAGGTGCTCAAAAAGGATACTAATGATGAATGATTTATGATAATAATTTAGGGTTAATAAATTTCAAAGTTTACTTTTTTTTAAAAAAATTTATGGAAGAACAATTTTTTGGGCAAAGGAAAATGAGGAATCTTTTTGGAAGGTTCAGGAATATTTTATTTTAATTATTAAAAAAAGAAGAAGAATCTTGAAAATTAATTAATTAATTATTCAGCAGATGTGTCCTGAAACTGCCCCTATGATAATAGGGGTATTCCATTTCAATTCTTTTGAGGTTCAAAATCTACTAAAAACTAGCCTCAAAAAATAAATAATAATAATAATAAAATCACTCAATGAAGTTACTATAATCTATAGATTATTATTGTGGGCTCCCCCCCCCAAAAAAAAGGGGGACCAAAAAAAGAGAAAAAAAGGCTGTATCACTCACTACCAACTAAAGGGCGGTTTGTAAGTACCAGCACGACAGTATCATTGTTGTCAGGGGCTTTCCTAAGTACTTGTGTGTTTGCCACTCTTGGTTGGTTGGTTGCTTCCTCTTCTTCTTCTTCTTTTTTAAACTGCAATTTGCACCAATTTTGCATCAATTTTGTTTTGCTCAATTTTTTTTCCTGAGGTTGGTAAGGAGGAGAAGGAGGAAGAATAATGATGATGAGGAGCACAAGGAGAAGATAACTAGTTGGTTTTCATTGCTGGTAAGCTTTGAGCAGATTTGTGAAAGTTTTGTTTGTTTTTTTTTGGGTGGGTGGGGGAAGAGGTTGGAGGCTTCTTCTCTTCTTCTTCTTCTTCTTCTTCTTCCATCTTCTCTTCTTTGGATCCTCTTTGTAGTTCTGGGTTGTTTGTTTCAGTATTTGGAATTGGAGCTGCTATGTTCCCCCCCAAAAAAGGGAGGAAAAAAGAAAAGTATTGTTTTGAATTCTTTGGAGTTTGGGGCAGAAGAAAGCAGTGATTCTGGGAGTGTGGGGGCGAGGGGGAGGGGGGGAGAAGAGGAGAGCTTGTGAATCTCCTGTGTTTTATTATTTTTCCTCTTTTGTGGATCACCCTTTTGTGTTTTAATGTCTGGAATTGTGTCCATTTTGTGCAGCTGCTTCTTTTGAGTGCTTTGGATTTTGCAGTTGCCAGCTTAAAGATCATGTTGTAATCTTTGCTTATCTCAGTAGTACCCAATACTTCCATGAGTTTTTCAAGTTCCTGGATTTTCTGCTTTAGACCCATCTCTCTCTCTCTCTTTCTCTCTGTTGCAGTGCCTTTTCGATCTTTCTCAAAATGCCTGAGACTTCAAAATCTGGAGGAGTAATAAGAATTCTTAGTTAAAAAGTGCCTGGGAATTCAACATCTAAGCTTCACTTTCTTTTGCGGTTCTTTGTTGTTGACAGGTTATCAGGTCAGAGATGAGAATGCTGATGACGAGATTCATCAATTGCAGCAGCAGCAGCAGCAGCAGCAGATGGGCAGCATTTGAATTCTTTGCAGTGGATCAGAGACTTGGGAAAAGGGGATGATGATGTTGTTGTTCTTCAATTATGTCAAATACTGTAGTAGTAGTTCAGGGTAGCCAGTGTGCTGCAACTCTCCTCCTGGTCAAGGAGGTTGAGCTGCTGCTGCTGAGTAGCCAGCATAGCTAATTTTGGGAGATGATTTTTACAAAGACCCACTATTCCTCTTCTTTTCCGCATCATTCTTCTTCTTCTTTCTCAGTAAGAGACTTAGGGTGTAACTCTGGAGGCGGTGGTCCAGCATATTTGTTGCCCTTGATGATGATGATGATCCGGTCTTCTTCTTCTTCAGTGTTGGTGCTAGTTATGGAGGTTTTAGTATTATGGGCGTCTGTAATCAGAGCAGCTCAAGCTCGATCTACAGTGATGAGAGCAGCACAAGCTCCAAGTAGTAGTAGCCAAGGGAATTGCCCTCTTGATTTCACAGTTTTGAGCAACTTCCCTTACATAGTTCAACAGGCGCGTCTTCCAGTCATGCACTTGCAATGTATAGTTCTACTCAATGCACTGCAACTGGTGCTTTCAGTGTACTTGAAACAGACAGGTTTCTTTCTCATCCCTACAAATACAGAGGCAGATTGCTTAGCGGCTTTCAATTCTGAGCTTCAGTCAATGGGGGCTGGAAACAGTGACATTGGGGCATTGTGCGGTTTCAATTTCTCACAGACGGCTCGAGGGCAAGATAATTGCCAGGGAATCCAACAGGTTTCAGATCTCAAGCGGCTTGCTGACCCTGCTAAACTGGTTTCTCTGAACCAATCTTGTGAGGGGGTGCTTGGGAATGCAAATGGTGACAATGTGCTTTGTGCCGGTTGCATCCGTGAAGTTGGGGTGCTGACCTTGGATTTAGAATCAGCTGGAAATGGGTCACAATTGGCATGCCAGAATTATTCTAGCATGTTTGCTGCAGCGATTGTGAATTTGGCAGGTCCTAGTGACACATACACTGCAGACTGCCTTTTCGATATATATACAATTCAAGACAATCACCGTAGCCTCACCATTCTCTATATTGTGATTGGAGTAGTAGCTGTGGGAGTTGTAACTCTGGGTGTTTCATTGTTCTTCTATTTCCGGCTGCGGAAGAGGAGACACAAGGAGCAGAAGGCTTTCGTCAAGCATACTACAGAGCTTCTGCAAGGTCCAATGAATTCTACTGGGGGTCTAGTTTGGTTCACAATCGATGAAATCAAAACTGCAACGCATAATTTTTCCCGGGAGGCAATTATTGGGTCTGGTGGATTTGGGAATGTGTACAGAGGGATGCTGACATCAGGGTCTGAAATTGCTGTGAAGCGCTTCAAGAATTGTACACCAGCAGGTGATGCAGAGTTTGTTCATGAGGTTGAGATGATTTCAAGTGTCCGGCATAGAAACCTAGTTGTTTTAAGGGGTTGTTGCATGGCTCCAACTGGTGGAGGGATTGAAGGTCATCAGAGAATTATCGTGTTTGATTACATGCGCAATGGGAGTCTCAAAGACTACATTTGCGATACCAATAAGCCGAGCTTAGATTGGCCAGCCCGACACAACATTGCAGTTGGCATGGCACGAGGAATTGCCTATCTCCATTATGGAGCCCAGCCTGCCATAATCCACCGTGACATCAAAGGAAGTAATATCCTCCTTGATGAAAATTTTGATGCTTATGTGGCAGATTTTGGACTTGCAAGGTTCACACCTGATGGCAAGACTCATATTTCGACAAGGGTAGCTGGAACTTTTGGGTATGTAGCCCCCGAGTATGCCTTGTATGGGCAAGTTACAGAGAAGAGTGATGTCTACAGTTTTGGCGTAGTCCTGTTGGAGCTTATTAGTGCACGGAAGGCAGTTAATTCTGAAACCAGTTTTTCTCTCATTACAGATTGGGCATGGACATTAATGAAGTCAGGGAACTGGACCCAAATCCTTGATGAGCGGATGGATACTAAAGGTTGTGGAGATGACATAAAGCAATTTATCTTATTGGCACTGTTGTGTGCTCATCCACAAGTTAACTATCGGCCAACTATGAGGGGAGCACTAACCATCTTAGAGGGTCACCAACCATTGACTGAGATTCCAGATCGCCCATTGCCCCTAACATCAGAGAGAGATGAGATTGAGAGTGCTGTTAGGTCATCACAGCAGCTTTTTAGTGATGGGGGAATTCAACCCTATACATCTGGCTCTTCTGAAGGGAACACTGCTTAGCAGAAAAATGAATTTCTCAACAGTTCAAGCTTTTGGATTATCAATTTATGTTATAAGCCTCCTATTGAAGAAGCAGAACCTAGACACCCATTCAACAGAGACTCTTCTCAAGAAATTCTGCTAGATTTTGGTATTCATCAAAGTTGTACATTAATTTTACACAATTCTTCATTAGTTGGAAAGTCCAATGTTATAGCTCACTTTTTTCCTGATGATCAAACCCTGCTTGTTACTGTTCAGTTCTCATTTCATTTCAAAAAGTATTGTAGCTCAAATTCCAAGTAACGTACTTTGACATCAAAGTATATAAATTGCATACTTTGAGTATGTAAATTTTAGCGATTTTTAAATCAAAGAAATAATCAAATTATCTAACTTTGATCTGCATTTTTGAGATTCTATTGTCTCTTATAGAAATGGATTTTGATTTGAATTCAATAACTCTACCTGTTGTTCTCCTTTGTTCCTTTTTTTTTGATAACTTTTTCTGTTGTGTTTGCATGCATGCTTTTTAAATTTGTGTGACTATGTCATACAATCACTCACCATTTTACATGAGAGGCACTTCCTCACGAAATCCAACTTTCTTCCAAATATAGTGAAATGTTGTGCAAGGAATCACTTTGGATCAGGAATCATCAAACTATGTGGCAAAGGCAATAGCATGATAAATATAGATCCAAATTCTACAAAACCCAATTGAACATTGTTGGACATATTGGGATAAATCCAATCTCAAGTTGGACATTTTGGGATCTTGAGAATCCCATGCATTCGAAATAGGGTATGCTCACTACCAAGGAAAGCTTAATGTCAAATCACCAATGAGCATGAAATAGCATATATCAAAACTGAAACTTGAATCACATTCATGCAAGAAATGGTTGATGCACATTTCTGCATGATTCCGGTCATGCTAATAGTCATGTATTGGGTGTTTGGTGTTCTATTTTCCAGCTTGCAATACCTGCCAGTACTACCTTGGCAGATTCCCCATTAATTATATTATTTTCAGAAATGGTAAAATTTTCAAAAATTGTTTTTTTCTCAAATAACAAAAAAATTGTGAAGAAAATATTTAATTCGCAAAAATATTCTATTTGTCAAAATGATAATTTCTAAATTAGTTAATTATTAGACAGACATGTGTCAAAGCTACCAAGGTACTATAATATTAGCTTTAATTTAAGATTGAAATAAAGGTCTCACATTGAATCCACTTGCGGCCAAGGGCTTTACCATGTATAAAGACCTCATAGGACTTTTATTTTAATGTTTTAAAAATATTTATAACATTTATAATGTATTTATTTTTATTTAAACCCGTGACACCCTGTGAGTATCCACCAAGTATATGGGAAAAACAAGAAAGGTAAGCATTTCAAAAAAAATCGCTAGGATAAGGCATTTTATTTTTCAAAATGCTCACCCTTTGCAGAGGAAAATTACAAGCTATAACATGCCCTCCAACTACAATACAACAATCCCATGAGGAGGTCTTTACGCAGTTCTGAAAGGCATTCTCAACACATTGTTTCTATACCAGGCATTCTATCATCTGAATGGTGATCATGCTGTGCACATTTGATGATCAAGTTTGAACTGCATTTATTGACAAGTTCAGTTGTAACCGTGTGATATGAAATTATATACTGTGTTCAGTTGTAAGTCTGTTCAAATAAGTTTCGAGAAATGGTTAGAGCTATTGCAAATTATGATCTAGGTTATGTCACACCTAGCTCAAAAAAATTGAAAACAATATATGTATATTTTTGCAGTGAAAGTGGACTTGTTAAGGGATTCGAAGATAAGAAGTCAACTTGGGAAGAAATAAGTAATATAGCAAGTGATGGTTGGATAAATCATTATGATAGATTGCTTTTGAATTCTAGAGATGAGAGGAATGACAAATTGGTATATAATGAATGATTTCTTGGAATCTATTGTATGGTTGTCCTTATAAATTTCAGGGATAATTCTAGAAAACAATTCATACCTATTTCATTTTAAAGTCTAACGATCTCATTCCTTTTCATAATAATTATTTTTTATCCTAATAGTTTTCTCACTTCTTGCCCTTACCCACCAACATGGATATTTATAGGCAAATTAACCCGTACGTTGTCACGTCCACGATATTTATATTAATTTAAAATTAAATTTGAGATTGACGTAAATAATGATGAACTATTGAAACCCATATCGGAAAATAACAAGAGGAAAAAATAGTTGATCATCACTGGTAGTGTGAAGGAGTATGGAGCCCTAATATATTAAGTCTATGAAAGGTGAAATTTTCCTCAAAGCCATTGACACCACAAAGACATGACATGAAATCAACCTGGAATCTCATTGCATCTACCACACCATTTTCCGAATCCTCAAATAGTGGAAGCAAATTCACAATTTTGGTCCATTTATCATCATCTCATTGAACAAACACTGCAGATCAACAATGAAAAGTATAATGCAAACTTTCCACATTCGCAATAAAAACATCAGTAATCATGACATTAGGATTTGACCAAATAATCTCATGTACAGCAATGATCTCCGAAGTTTCTATAATTTGAACTACCTATTTGTCCCTGCTGGATTCCCAATGTGAGAAAAGGAACAACTTCAGACTATGACTATATCTATCCACCCAAGTGGGAAATTAGAAAGTTAATGTGCTAATAAAGAGGGAAAATTTAGTTGCTCTGACTAAACCACTATTCATCATAATAGGAATTCAAGATGGTCCCAGTAGAATTCTAAAGGAAGCTGAGATGGATGTTTCACATTTGGTGTTGATCCTCATAGGCTCTAATGTTCAACACCATCATCTCACGTATATACACGTTAGAGATGTTGTATAAGTTCTTCCTAGAGGATACATGAAAACAGAATATGGGCCATCTTTCTTGTTCAAGGGAAGAGTATTAGGTTCCCATGCCCAAAATTTCAATGATGAGATAAACCGTGTTACACATACCGTCTGTTGCTTATCTCCATTTGTGGAATTTCCTTGTTTCCTCTTTTAGCATGTCCATTTCCATTCCCATCCTAGTGAAAACATAAGATGTCATCAGCAGAGGTGATCAAGCACAGGATAACACAATTGTTCTCATGATAGGACCAAGGAAGTGATACCTACACAGACTGAAGCTTCAAAATACATCAGAAATGACACAATAGGATTAGTGTTGCTTTTAGAGCACATTGTTTCTTTAAACCTTCCAAATCCCTCTTGAAAAGCCTCATACTGATTGGTTTTTTATGTCCAGAATGCCAACTTTAGGAGGGTCATGTAATGGAGATTGAATAGAGATCCTCCAGTTGCACATTAGAGAAATTATTGCTGTCTGAGCTACTTGTTGACTAGAGTACATTGCAGCCAACCACATAAATTGTTTTATGAAGGAAACCATCTAGAATCGTCTTTTTGGTTAAATGAACATACTGTCAATTCACAAACATTATACTGCAAAAATCTTGTAGCAAAGAGCTGGTTGGGGTCTCTTACAGAGGAGGAAGATGGAGAAGTGGCGGCAGACTTTGAGATTTCAGCCACAACATAACTTTCTATTTCATCAGCTTGGTTTAATGTATTCTGCTTATGGAGCTGCTGCACAAACTTATTGTAGCGCACAAAGTTTGGCTGGTTTGTTGATGATACAAGACGAGCCCACATGCGGTCTGCAATATTCACCTGTCGTTGTGTTGCTGTTACTCTCTGCCAGAAGGAACAAAAAGTCATGTTAGACAGAAGGTGATGAGGAAAAGGAGCACCGGGAATGTATCTCCAAAAGGGAAAAACTGTGCTGTTCACTATGCTGTGTATCGCTGGTTCATTGATGGTCAAACAACTAAGTGCTAATTAGTTGTGAAAATTCTGGAACACTGATTATGGAACTGGCAGGATCCTTCTGAATGCCCTTCCAGAAGGATTGAACACTGTGTGAGTAGCCATCAGAGAAATTTGTAGAGAACTTACACTGATAGGAATGTAGCAATGACGATTATTGACAGGGCCAACTGTAAAACCACAGTACCCTGCCATTGCACCATGGATGGCACTGTGGGCCAGTAGGGTGCAGTAGACGTTGTCTGATGCATTACTTGGGATAGCTCGAACCATGTATGTTGGATCTGTACCACCATACCAAGAAACTCCTCAAACATTACTCTAATAGGTCATTGATTACTTGCCAAAGATAGCAAGCAAATTGCTGAACAGTAGCCATTGAGCACTTCATTTTACCTATGTACTTCAAGTTGAGGGGCTCTTTGAATTCCTTGACAAAATGATCCTGCAGCAGAGAACAAACAAAAGCCAAGAGCTGATTGAACCTGATAGATTAAAGCAGAGATTTGCAACAGGGATAATAATAGCCCAACAAGTTAGAACAACCAATTATTCCACAAACAGTCCAATGATTGTTTAAGGTTCATTTGGCCCATAAGTCATGAATGTCAAAGCTCTCAATGCTCTCTCCTAACGGGAATATCACAGGGCAGTTGAAAAATTGCATACTTTCAGCTTTTGGCAGAGCCAAAGACCAACATCAAGAAGCAAGCGGTTTCCAGATGCATCACTGAGCTTGTCCAAGGAACCCACACTCTCTGCTATCAACTCCTGGCCCGCACCTTCTGCCACCACAATTACCATGTGTCCATTTTCACGCAACCTTTGCTTTGCAAACTCATTCAGACCACCAGGTCCATCTAAATAAAAGGGCACTTCTGGTATCAGGCATAAATCCTGCAAAACACAATATAAGTCACCAGTAGTAAGGTCAACATCTATGGCAGATAATTTCTAAGCAAGAAGGAAAACCATTCAATTGTTTCTTCTTACAAAGCAGAGAGGAAAGTGGAGAATGTACTGCACATTATCTGCAACAGTTACTCTTTGAAAGGGAAAAAGAGAAAAAACCAACCAGTATCAAAATTAGAAAAGGCCAAGATAGACTCACAAAAAGAAAGAAAGACCAGACAACTGCATTATCCACTGCAACTCTAAGAAAGAAGGTTATCCTTATAAAGCTTGAAGAGCTAATGGGACAACATTACAACCCATGGTAACTCAATCAGAAGAATGGATATATAGAATGGTTTGAAGACATGGAAGTTCAGAGAGAAGGAACCAACCACATCACGACTACCAAGAGTGGCATGCATCGCAATATATCCTGCACCAAAAACTTACACGAATTAGTCTTGATACCAGCAGTACCTCCTAAGCATCCCTTTTGCAAAATGGTAGAACATATCTAAAACAAAGTGTCTTTTCATCAAGAAAATGAAATAGCTAGATAATGGGAAGCACGCACCACTGTAACGTCCCATAAGCTTGACCAAGCCAATACCATTCTGTATGCTCTCTGCTTCAACATGTGCTGCATTGATTGCACGTTGAGCCTCTTCAACTGCCGTGTCAAACCCAAAAGACTTGTCTATGATCTGTGAACCCCAACCCATGCCAAAAACCTGATTGAGGTCTTTGTGCCATTCAAAAAATAAAATTTCCAATACATAGACAAGATATGTTAGAGAAATGCTAGGTGATTCCTGACAACAGTCTACTCAGGTTTGCATGCATTTTGATGCTCCTCATGGCAACCTTATAAGACCCACAATTTTGGCACATTTATCTTTCTCTCCACTTTATTCAAAGTGTTCTCAAATATTTTATGGAATGCACCTTATTCTTCCAACAAATGCAGGGAGAGGTTATGTGTTCAAATTCAGAGTTTTCAGCTGGGACAGTGTGATTTTTGGTTTGGTATGTGTTCCAAAGTAGTTTGGAGAAGACTCCACCAAACCATACATTCTGCAAGATCTATTCAAATGAACAGTCGCCTTATTTGCAGAATATGACAGAATCTGCCAATAGTCAATGCCAATATCCCAAAACTTTGGCACATGGTCTTCAAAGCTTTTGGATATGCAAAATTTTCTATAGCAACTGAACCTTACAATGGAACTGCCAATCTGAAGGAAACAATATTGAAGTATTGAATCTCAGATGGACTAATAAGTGGATGGGCCACTTACTTCAATGTCATTATCAATTGTCTTCGGAATACCTGCAACCACCACCTTTAATCCCCGCCTCTTGCACTCCTGGAGTTTAAAAATGCAACAAAATCCCACCAACATTTGTGATGAGTTTCGGAGTCTTCCTATTCAGATCCTTCACCTGGAAGAATTTCTGAATCAAGAAATAGCCATAATACAGCTACACAAAATGTGATTCTGGTCATATTAGCTTGATGGTAACATCTCCTTGAGGCCAGGAATGTCTTACTGAAGCATCTGTACACAGACTGCCAAGAACTTGCTCATGAAACTGGCATACAAAGTGCCCAAAACAAACTTGATGCTGGGCAATTGAAAGCAAAAGCAAATCATGCACCACAAAGAGGGAAAGTGCGTGCCTCATGAATCAGATTTGCTCCTCTCTGACTGCCATTACCCCCAATAATGTAGACCTTTATAATGACAGAACACAACAGTTATTGGTCAGTTTCCCTAAGGTGTTGGTCTGTAGGTATGCAATGTGAAAATAGCTGGATTGCAAGTAGGAAAGTGACTGTTGTATTGAGTTTTATGCCAAGAACTGGCTCACCTGATTGATACCACGGTCTTGAATGGAATCAACAATCTTAGTGGTGTCATGACCACCACGTGAGGTGCCAAGAATAGTGCCTCCTCGCTTGTGAATATCATTCACAAACTTGGGGGTCAAGTCAGTAGTGTTCCGTGAATAGAAACCCTTGTAGCCTCCCTGCCAAGGATGCAACATCACTCAATCACTTTCTCCATATTTGGGTCTAGCCATGCCCCATCATGCCTACAGGAATTCTGAAAAGAAAACCAGAGTTTATTGTACTAACTGAAGTCTACTAAAACTCCAGATCTGCCTTTGAAGACAAATACCTTACCACTGAGAGAACAAAAGTATAAATACAAAAGTCTACAGTTCCAGATCTGCTGTTGCAAAGATGTTTGGTCTCTCAAATTCTGTCATTCCCAAGTTAGTCCAAAGAACATGGCTCATCTACTTACTCTTATATCCAATTTCGGAGGATTTGTGGTGGAGGAAGTTAATTACATGAATGCCATAGATTTCTCGAATGCCATACTGAGTCCAGAGCCCACAAACTATCTCACGAATGACAGTGTTGAGACCAGGACACAACCCTCCACATGTTACAATGCATGCCTTCACTTCCTCTGGCCTGAAGTATATCTGCAAGTATTTAAAGTAGGACAGTCAAAAAAAGCTTAACCTACAACAAAACACCTCTACCAACATGTCCCATGGATATGAAACATTAGCACACTATTCCACACATCCAGAACTTAAGGTCTACCATCAAACTCTGAATTCACCACAGGCAAGCTAAAGGCTATAAGCATCTAAGCTTCCAGCTAAAATGACTTGCACTAACCATTGGCTTACCATCAAGTCAACATCACAGCAGCTGCCACTCTCAGCAAATGACAGACAGGAAAGTGATGCTGGCAAGCTAAGATGAGCAAATCAAAGAGAGACAGCTTTTAGTACTTGCAGGAATTGGTCTTGTGGCATTAGGATCCATTCCTGATTAGGAAAAAGCAAAAGGAGATTTGGAAAGAGCAGTCAGGACGGAGAAGAGTAACTACTGCTGTTGTGCGTGAAGCTTACAGTTAGCAAAAGAGTTAAAACTATTCTCTTTTGTCCAAAAAGTGCTAAATTGAGACCCTGCTTGTCCTCTCCACACACAGGAGTATAGTGTGGCAACCTCGCCTAAGAGAGGGACAAAGGGAGAACCTTTTCTCTGGGTCCAGCTCGTCGGAAGTGAATTCCATCTCCAGCTGTGCTTAAGTTCACAACCGCCTGGTGTACACAAGACCATACTTAACCCACAATGTTCTGAAAACCAAAAAAATGAACTGTCTCACAAAACTCAATATAGTACTGCTTCTACTGTTTCCTCCATAGTATTGACACAGATTACAAGAGAACAAGGACAAATGGCTACAAGATCAAGCCAGATACAACCTCTGTAAAGCTGCTATTCAGCCCTGGGGAACCTCTACAGTGAACATCATGTCATGACAAACATTTGTGTGACAAACAAAGCAGCCAGCTCTATAAACCCTACAGAAATGCTCTATGTACATCATGTGCTTATCGGAACAGGAAAAGGTTGACTTACATCTTTCGCAACCACATCTGTGTTTTCCACAAAATACTGCCTGCATTAGAAGTCAGCCCATCCCAGAAGCCTGTTAAAAGTGTGGAACAAAGAGGTCTACAACTTGGTTTGTGGCATCATACAGTGAAGACAAAAACATCTGGAAGAAGATGATAACTCCCAAGAAAATAGAAAAAGGAAGCACTTGCTAAGCTGACCATGTCCTTGCTATATGAACTTTCTACTTATTCTGGAGTCGCATGTTCAACTTCTCATACAGAGCACTCGTAGCTAGGCAATTGGAAAAGAAAGGAGGTGAGATTTTCATGCTTGCCTCACAGCTGAGTAGGCAGGGTTGTGCTTCAAAGGATTTGCATACGTCTGCACATAGCACACAGAGCAGTTCATCACACCAGATTAAAGGACTTTACAAAAGCAAGGAGTTCGAAGAGGGAAAGCTCTGACAGCATATCACTCCAGTCTTCTTGAAAATTCGAAGCAAAGCAATGCAATAGTCTGGAGATAGAGACTGAATTTGAGGCTCAAGGACCGTCGGAGCTTCTATGCTAATAGGCAAACCCCAAAATAGCCGAGGAAATTGCTCTACAATTATCCTTTCGAGAACGCATCAGATTGTTCCGAGAGAACTGCGACCATATTCTGCTGGCTAACCTCCTGATCGGCGATCAGATTGAAAGAAAAACTGAAGCAGGAATGATATGGGATTCAGTTGATCCGTTTGCTCTTTTCTTCCTACCTTGCTGGACAAAACAACGATCGGAACATCTACTGTCATGGACATCAACGCCTCCAACGTCTCAACGCAAATCACAAGTGCAATCTTCTCTCCAAAGATGCCACGAATTGTACGGGCGGTCTTGTGCGAGGGAGAGAATTCGAGCCTTGAGCAACCGGCAATCGGATTGAAAGAAAAACTGAAACAGGAATGATATAGCATTCAGTTGATCCATTTTCTCTTTCCTTCCTAGCTTGCAAGACGAAACGACGATCGGAACATTTACTACCATGGACATCAACGCCTCCAATGTCTCAACGCAAATCACAACTGCAAATTTCTCTCCAAAGATGCCACGAATTGTACGGGCGGTCTTGTGCGAGGTAGAGAATTCGAGCCTTGAGAGAGTGCGCAGGTTCTCATGACTGTTCATCGAGATTGTGTCTGAAAACCGACTGATAGACAAGGAGATCGCGAAATAGGATTGCAGAATTGCACAGGGGAGATAGGAAGAAAAGAGTGAGAAAGGGAAGAAGCGAACCGGGAGATCTGGCAGCCAGTCGGTGAGGTGAGGCACATCTTCCAAAATCGCACCACCGGAGCCTGTTAGAATTTTGCTCGTTTCTGTGGCCTTCACAGACATGATCATCACCGCCTTCCTCGATTGTTCTTTGGACAAGGCCAATCCGGGAGGAGCTGCTACAACACACAAACGCTCATTCTTCAAGAAATCGCCACCACGATTCCATGAGCTACTTCGCAGCCTTCTATTATTATTCTCCTTTGCAATTTCACCTCTACCTACGAGTCTCCAACCAGTTTTTGGTGACGAAGACGACGACAAAATTCCGCTGCTTCTACAATCTTGTTCTCTCCACAATCCCGCACCAGCACCCTCTGGCAATACGCGGCAGCTGAGACAAGCCATGACCTCTGGAGCTTGCCTATTGCAAACAAGGCGTTATATCACACCGATCCAAACGTTGTCGAGCTCCCTGCATGCGGCAGAATGCGTGACAGTTGCTATTGCAAAGTTCTGCTCTCGATGCAGCCCAGAACGCTCCGTTATTGCAACCGAAAACGCTCTTGCAGCACTGGATCGACGAGCAATTCCTTTTTTGCTCGCGGGGGCTGACGCGCCAGCTGCTTCCCGGTCCCCGAAGCTCTCCGTCTCGTTTCCCTCTCTCTCTTCGCGCCCCGCAAATTTCTTTCAAGGAAGGCGGAAAGATGGCAGTTTCACAAGTGTCTGCTACGTTACATATTCGTCAATGGCGGACGGCTTTAGGGCTTTGGACAATTAGGCTTTTGCAGTACTCGACTTCTTTTTCTTTTCTTTTTTTTGTTTTGGGGTCATGGCCCTTTTATGGGATGAGTGGCGGCTCTTGAACAAGCATTTTTAATGTTATTTTGTGGCGAATTTCATTAATCATTTTGTGATTTTTTTTTCAAAAAATAATCTGTCACATATTCCCGTTTTTAAAATCGCCAAAAGTCGAAAAAATTCTTACAAATCGCCATGTTTCTATAGATTGTTCAAGCACATAGCCAGGATATAAAAGGATTCTAATAAATCTTTATTTTCATAGCTGGTCTACAGCTAAACGTGGCTAAATCTCCTTGTGGATTTGCCAATGTGACAGTATGTGACAATAATATTCCATTGAGGGAATACACGAATCAAATGCATATATCAGAGTGATGTCTCCAACTTTGATTCACATTAACGAAAAATTACATCTTAAGATGTTTTTCACATTTGTGTGTCGTATTTTATTTTTCAGTTTGAGTTAGGATGTTCTCCATCTTTGACATCTGACTTGTAACAATTCAACTTGGACTTAGGTCCTCCAAATGCTCCAAATTATTTTAAGGGCACACAATTGGGTTGTTTATGATAAAGTTTGGCAAGATTACATCATAATGAATTAGGTGTTCAGTGAAGTGTAAGGCCCCAAGAGTGATGACGGCATTCGTGAAATAAGGGCCCTGATGACGCAAAGAAGCTGAGGGACATCCATGTTTCAGGAATTCCCTCATCCATGAGTCTTAGCTGACGTAAACACCATGACTTAAATTTTCATGCCCTCGGCCATGAGTCTTACCTGACGTACAATACAATACGATCTTGTATGTTAAATTTGAATGTTGGGACAGATTATGTCATAATAACAATATAAAATGAAATGTGCCTTTGAAAAGGAAATATGCTTTTAACTTCTTAGGATATCTTACTTTTCAGCATTATTTTATTAGACATAATAGAGTTATTCTGATGGAATTTCATAGATGTAAGGTGCCCTTCAAATATACTAGGAAGTTTCTTGATTGCTTTATGTCCACTCCAGAGCCTCTAGTCAGGTGACAAGTGGCAAATACTCGTTAGTTGTAGTCAAGGTTCAACCTTCCCTTTAGTTATTTCTACTTACAAATGTAGTTGTTTAATAGAGGTTGATACTAACCAACAACCAGCAATTCCCTTTGGGAGAACTTACCACAATATGAAAATAAGACCCCAAAAATTGGTTATAGTCCTTGGCCATGGGCTCTACTGGAATAATGTTGTAGGGGAGGTTCCAATACAAGTGGATTCTCCTAAGGGAAGGTCGCACAAGGGCGATAGACCAAGGGTGTTACAAGGGCGATAGACCGAGGGTGTTCCCAACCGATTGAGAACACACAAGTATAGGAACCTCCATGTACCTAAAAATATCTTCTTTTTCTTTCCTCCATTCTTTCCTTCTTGTTTTTTAAAATTTTCCTGATCTGTCCCTTTCCTCGTGTTTTTGAATTTTCCTGATTTGTCCCATCAAAAAATCTTTCCATGGGAACATGGGAACATAGAAATATAGCAGGATCTCCCTCACTGCATAACTCCCTAGGGATCTTCTGCTGGGGGAGATCCCTCAAAATACAAAGAGAAATAGAAAGAGAGGTTTTTTCGGCCTGCACACAAGGCAAAGCTGAGTATGGGCCTGATTCTGCCTGATTTTGGTGCAGAACAGGAAGCACCTAGTGGATTTTTATTTTTTTATTTTTTTCCCATGATGCCCCAGTAGATACATCATGTCATGCATGTTCTCAAATGGGCATTTTGCAGGATGTGTGAAGAAAAGGAGGGGCAGATGAAGCCCTACACAAATGAAACAACGCTATCAGTAGTCAAAAGTTGAACAGGACAAAACTTTTGACAGTTGCTGGTGATGTGAAATGTGAAGTTTATGTGGCATTGTGTTCATGACTTTTGTTTCTTGCTTGTTATGAGAAAGGAAAGGCAGTTATTCACTATTGATGGCACTTGTTGAATGGTGAGGTGCTCTCCTTGGGTGCATCTTCTGTGGTGTGGCTGTTTTGCCACTGGAGCTTTGATGGTGGCCTGTTGAGTAATGGAGTTGGATGAACATAAAGAGCGTGACTAATTCAAGGGCGGAGGAGCTAAGTGTGTTTGTGTTGCATTAAGATTAGGGAAGTGAATTTTTTTTGGTTAGGTTGTTCTAGAGGGAATTGATAGATTGCATTCGGTAGGAGAAATAGTAATCCGTCGTGTTATGTCTCTCCTTAGAAAAGATGCTTTGTAGTAAATATGGGTTGATGACAGGAAAAGGATGAAAGCTCTAGGGATCTCGGGAATAGTTGTGAAATGTACCATCATTGTGCGAGTTTGTTTGTTTTTGTCTAGTTTGTCAATTCCTTAAGTCACAAAGAGTAAGAGAAAAGCTAGTTTTTTGGGCACTTTGAGGGAATATGGGACCGCTGCAACAAGTTATACATTAATGTGATTATTAAGAGGTGTCAATTTTCTTTCTCCAAGCTTTCAGAGTTGCTTGTGAGGTCTAAGCATCCCTTCATTGTGCAATGTTGTTGTTTTAAGTTGATTAGGATGTTGAATGACTAAAAGAAATAGCCAACATGTTTTTGTCAAATTGTGTAACGGGTATTGTGTGTATATGTTGCATGTGTGGTTGTTAGTGGGCTTTGTGATAAAAGAAGACTTGATCATAACATGTTAATGCTCAAGAGAGTGAGGTTTGAGAGTTCTAATTTTTGGAAACCCACAAAATTAGGGTTAGGAGTGATGTAGTGGTGTTGGAAATAGATTCATGATGATCATATGAGGCTATTCATATGTTTTGTAACAAAATTTTGATTTTGCAAAATTCATTTTTATATTCTTGATTAGTGTGTTGTAGTAGTTTGGTTTATCTCTTTTGGTATTAGAACTGGTGACAATCTAAGGGAATCATTGGAAGATTATGATATGATGGAAAAGTGATGTTGCTAGCATGAATAACATACCCACAATCTTAAAGTTTGATCAACATCATTTTGAAGGACATCCACCTCTAGGTACTTTGGTGATCCACATTTCTGGTTTTGCCACAACTAAGATAGTAGGATTTGATCCTAAATAAGCAAGACAAGGAGACCTTGCGATTGGGGTTGCTCTGTTAGGATTTTTCATCAAAATAGTAATATGGTTGAAAACTTCACAAGATGATTAGGGTTGGGTCCTCATCAACTCCAATAACTCCAAGTTTTTCTATGTATTTAGATGGCCTTATCATTATAAATGAAAGGTCTCACAAAATTCATGGAAACCTTAACAACATTCATAGACTAGGAAATATATGGCTCCTTGTAGACCCATCATTGTTAAAAGGATGTGAAAAAAATTTCAAGCTTAAACATCATAGTGAGTTTAAGGAGGGAGATAGGATTGTTAAAGTGGAGTTTTTTGGAGTTGTTGCATGTGTTCAAAGTTGGAAATTGTGCAAAAGTGGAGATGGGATATTAAGTTGGGTTTATGTAAATGTTGATGAGATAAGTTTTAGAAGTAGAATAGAAGGTAATTAGGTTTTGGCAATAGAAATTAAAGGGGAACGGAGATTGAATTTTGTTGAAATCTGAAATTCTATGCATTGAAGAAGAAACATTCGTAATCAAGATGGAATGGAAAATAATACCCAAAGAAAAGACAAGGAACTTGCTGTAGATAAACCTCCTATGACGCACTCCCAACTCCTCGAAGGACTCAAATGTGAGTCCAAATAAAAGACAACGGAAGAGGGAAGAATCGGGGCACGCTCCCGAACTCACAACACTTCGAAGGTTAGAGGGGCGTGTTAGAGCTCTGAGATGGGACTAAAAAGAGTTGACAAGCTTCATTCACTCACACAGACCTGCACACAACCCACACAAAGTGGTTAGTGCATAGTTGGAGCACCTTTGGTGCTAGGACGAGCCACGGTCAACACAAACACACTAGACTCACCACGGCCCGGACTTGCGGGAAGCCATCACCTTCCCCCTTATAGTATACTCTATGGCTGGCCACGGAACCTATATCCAAATGGTTTTTCTTTCTCGGGAGTCCCGAAATCACGCCAATTGGGACTTCTGCGATTTTAAGGCCTCATAATTTTGCGAGCAGATTTTGAATCGAGATGTGATCTGAAGCAAAGTTGTAGCTCTTGTCGAGGGTTTTTCAACAGTATGTCGCACGCCCTCTGCAGCTAAGTAAATCGGGTCAATTCCCAACTTTTTCTAGTCGGGAGTCAAACTAGCAATTTGATTCATGGTCTTTCTTTTGGCCATAACTTGTGTTTCAAATGTCCAAATGAGCAATGTGAGCTCATTTAAGACATCTGCGTTCCAAGAGCTTTTCAATGATATAAAGAACGCCACAAACCATTGAGTTTTGACCCCTAAAATCACTCTCTAAAATTTCAAGAGTCCACTAGGACTCGATGTTGCAACCCTAGCCTTGGGCTCGCGACCAAGGCAAAGGCATTACAAGGGCGCGGGCCAAGAGGAAGCCGGGGAGTCACATCACATACTCCCGGGAGTGTAAGAAAGTCAGAGGGAGTGTGAGGGAATGAACACTCACACTCCCAAGGCAACTCCCACTTTGGGAGATGGAGTCCCGGTGGACTCCCGAAACTTTAGAGAGCGATTTGAGGGGTCAAAAATCAATGGCTTGTGGCGTTCTTTATATTATTGAAAAGCTCTTGAAACGTAGATATTTAAAATGGGCTCACATTGTTCATTCAGACATCTGAAACACAAGTTATGGCCAAAAGAAAGGTCGGGAGTCAAACTGTCAATTTGACTCCCGATCATAAAAAGTCGGGAATCGACCCGATTTATTTGTCTACAAACAACGTGCAACATATCGTTGGAAAGCTCTCGATGAGAGCTACAACTTTACTTCAGACCGCACCTCAATCGGAGGTCTGCTCACAAAGTTATGGGGCTCCAAAGTCACGGGAGTCCCAGCTAGCGGGATTTCGAGAGTCCTAGCTGGCGGGATTTCGGGACTCCCACTCGGGAGTCCCAGGAGAGAAAAGTCATTTGGATGCAGGCTCCGTGGCCAGCCACAGAATATTCTATAAGGGGGAAGGTGGTGGCTTCCCCCAAGTCTGGGCCGTGGTGAGCCTTGTGTGTCCGTGTTGCCCATGGCTCGTCCTAGCACCAAGGGTGCTCCAACTATGCTCTAACCACTTTGTGTGGGTTGTGTGCAGGCCCATGTGAGTGAGTGAAGCTTGTCAACTCTTCCTAATCCCATCCCAGAGCTCCAACACGCCCCTCTAACCTTCAAAGTGTTGTGAGCTAGGGAATGTGCTCTGACTCCACCCTCTTCCGCTGTTTTTTACTTGGGTTCACATTTGAATCCTTTAAGGAGTTGGAAGTGCGTCACTCGATCTCCCAAAATGGGAGTTACCTTGGGAGTGTGAGGGTTCACTCCCTCATATTCCCTCACACTTTCGTACACTCCCAGGAGTATGTGATGTGACTCCTGGGCTTCTTCTTGGCCCACACCCTTGCGACCTCTTTGCCTTGATTCCCGGGCTTCCTCTTGGCCTGCAACCTTGTAACCCCTTTACCTTGGTTCCGAGCCCAAAGCTAAAGTTGCAACATCCTAACTCTTACCCATTTACTTTTTTGCATCTGGAAATTGAAAAGCCACCCTCATATGTTGGAGACATCTAGATACTAACACTACATGTAGATTTTAGTAAAAATGTTAAAACATAAATACTTGGGATGGAAAAATGGTTTCGACCTAGGGATAAATTGATTAGGGTTGAACATGTTGGTGTAACATCACAATTATTGATTTGGATTTTGGAAATTGGTAAGAATGGGTTACATCAATGATTGGAGGAGGGTGAAGACCATGTAGACTTCTGTGTTCTCCCATTATTAAGATTTGCATCTACGTGTTAACAAGAGTTTGGGATTAATCAATTCTTGCATTATGACTAATCCTAAAGGAATGGACGAACTATTGTGGGGGAAATAATTTAAGGACATTTTGGATTGGATAAAAAGGTTAGAGATGGCATCTAAGGTTTGTGGCTATGATGAAATAAAACTTTTTAATATTACAAAGCTTAATTTGCATGGGAAAGCCAAGGACTAGTTTAAAAAGTTTTAACTCGCTCTTGCAAATTAGAATGAAATGAAGATAAGAATGCAACAAAAGTTCAGTGATGTAGACCTAGATGAAATAAAAATGAAAATGGACATTGTTAAACAAGAACCTAGATAGCAAGTCCATATGTACTTAACTAACTAGACAAACTATGCAAGAAAGGGAAGATGAAAGATGTGGAACAAATATGTAGGTTTCTTGTTCACCTATGTTTTGAAACTTAGAAGTTGTGCATGGTGATAAGTTATGCAAATATTGAAGAAATCCTGGTAGCAACTAAGGAAGTAGAGAGGGTTTTGGGTGAACTTGGTGAAACACCATTTGAACCTCTCAAGGAAGAGCAAAAAGAAGGTATGAATACATAGACTGGTCTTGAGAAGCAAATTATTGCTCTAAATGAATCCTTCATTAATTTTCTTAAGGGAACATCATCAAGTGTTGGAAACCCTTCTTCAAGAACTAGTAATTCTAATGTGTGCCAAATATGCAAATCTAGTGATCACATTGCCACCATGTGCCCGCATGTTGGAAACTTGAAACCTAAATGTGCTAAATGTGGTCTACCACATAAGACGGAGAATTGTGGGGTTAAATGTGGATATTGTTATGGTATGGGACATTTGAGGACAAATGTTGGAAGCGGGGAAAGGATGGGAAGACAACATCAACCTCAAATAATTATTTGGAGGTTTTAGTGAATGATGAAAAGGTTATTTTGGAGTAATTAAACAAGCTATGCAGCACCAAACATGACATCTTTTCTGGAGCTAGGATATGAAGGAGGAGATTACCTATGGAGATAACAAATGTGGAGATTGTAGATGAAGGGGAAATTGAGTGTATTAACTCTACTGGGAATCCTATTATTTGCTCTAAGATATTACATCACTTTGTCAAAGGGAAGATTTCTTGTGGATACTATATTAGTTATACTCGATGGAATCACTAGAAAGCTTGGTGAAACTGGCAAGGAAAAAGCGCAATAAAGGTTTGAAGACAACCAACTTGACCAAGGTTGAAAGATTGCATGCCATACGAAGAATCAACATCAACAAAACCAACGCAACAAAACATTGCATCTCCTGGTGGAAATAAACAACAATATAATTGAAGGTTTGGTTGAAACATGTGCTTTTATGTTAGTAATGTTGATTACAATCATAGGAGAACTTGGCATCATGCCTTTAGTCTTTGGCTTGAAATCATACAAGACCACATCGAATGTTGTAACTTAAACTCTTAGTAAAGTCAGTGAGTTGCCTATACAAATTGAAGATGTGCAATGTCTAATGAACTTTACAGTGATGGATATTGACAATTATGACATTATTTTGGGACTAGACTTCTTCATAAAGATGGGAAAAATTGTTGATGTTGAGAAGGGCATGATATAGATCAGGTAAGGGCCATGGAACAACATCTAAGTCTTGTTGCTAAACATGGTAAACATGCTACAAATGGTGTAAGATGAAAAACACTTTGAAGATGGAGGAAACCAGGATGAAACATTATAGTTGTGGGGGATTGGTCTTTAGACAACGTGAGAGGATACATTAGCAATGCATGAGGAGAAACATGCATTATCTGATGAAGAAGACCACTCTGACTTTTTTAATGATTCAGATGAAGATATGGAGGAGCTTGCAGATGATGAACAAGAAAAAATATTTTTGCACATGAACACAAGTTCATTGGAAGATGTGGTGGATAATGGCTTGGAAACCTTTGTGCAAAAAGAAGGACCAAATTAGATCATGAATTTGATTTTGAAGGAGTAGACTAACAATGTTGTGTTTGGTGACATATTTGAATATCAAGACTATGAAGATTGGATTAGATGCGTTGTTGAGGATGAGAAGAGGAAAAATGAACAATTTTTGGATGCAACATCTGTTTAGGTTTCAAATGTCTTTGAATTGGATGCTTCATAAAAACTACAAGTGAGGAAGCCCAACCTTAAACACCTGAACATGAAGATAACAAATGGACATAAATCAAGTCTAAGATTAAGGTCAATCCTAACCTAGGATAAAAAAAACAAAGCAATTGTGGTCTTTACTTGACCAATTCCTAGACGTCTTTGCATGGCATTAAGGAGAACTTGGATGTAACAAATATGGTGAGCACATAGTGGATACTCAAGGGTTTCTTTCTTGTAGGACCATTCCAAGTAAACTTTCATTATGGGAAGAGGTTGAAGTAAAGAAGCAAATCGATGCACTGGTGGCTTTGGGCAAGATGAAACCAAGCACATTGGATTATGCTTGTAAAGTAATTTTACTAATGAAGAAAGATGGCAACCATCAATTTTGTGGTGATTATAGACTTCTAAATCTACAAACGTGACATGATTCTTTCCTTATGCCCTTGGTTGAAGATGTTTTGATTGAATTGAACAAGTCACAATTTTTTGCATTAAACTTGTAATTAAGATTCTGGCAGATCAAGATGGTTCCAAAGGACATCCACAAATTTGCTTTGAGTACCAAATCTAGGTTGTTTGATTGGATTGTCATGCCTTTCGACATGAAAAGTGCTACCATGACCTTCTCCAAAACTATGACAAAGGTTTTTGGAGCATACATGGACAAGTTTTTGAAAGTTTTTGTTGGTGATTTGAATGTACATAGTTTGAATTGGGAGGTGCATTTCAAACACCTTCAATATGTTCTTACGAGGTTAAAGGAAATTAACCTCGAACTCAATCCAAGCAAATGTGAATTTGCAAAGTCTAAGTTGGTCTCTCTTGGTCATGAAGTCAACTAAGAAGGGACATAACCAGATCAAAAGAAACTAGTTTTTACAAATTTTCCCATCCCTACTTTTATACTAACATACGGCCCTTTTGGGACTAATAGGTTACTATAGGAATTATGTGAAAGGATATTTGCGCATAACCATTCCACTATTTGAAGTAACCAAAAAAGATTTTATTTTTCAAGTGGAACCCTAATTGCCAAAAGGCTTTTGAAATTCTAAAATCGACATTGGTCTTTGTTCCGATTTTGGTTAGGCCTAATTTTACAAAGGCTTTCATTTTGGATGTCGATTGGTTTACACACAAAATAGGGGCCATACTTTCACAAAAGGAAGGGAAGAATGAAAAGGTGATTACATACGTTAATAAAGTACTTTTCCCTATGCAAAAAAAAATTCACCCTATGGAAGGTGAGTGTTATGCTTTAATGTGGGGCATCATGCATTTTAGGCAATATTTGTATTACAACCACTTCACATTCCGAATTGATCACAAGCCACTATAATGGCTAACAATGGCTTCTGATGCCTATGGAAGGAAAGGCAGGTGGATCAATACACTATAGGATTTTAGCTTCAAAATCATTCACAAAGCAAGGTCGAAACAAACAAATGTGGATGTGTTAAGTAGGAACTTTGTGGATATTGTAGAACCAAATGAAGATCTAGTGGATGAAATCAAGATTGCAAAATGCTACAATACATTCAAAAATCAAGGGAAACTTTATGGACAAGCAGGAAGAGTTCTAAGATGGGTTTGTTGTTGCAGTAGTTGGGAAGTCAAGGCTTGTTAAATCATTTGTTCATGGTGGAATTTGTTGAAGCTATTCCTAATGAAATAATTAGATTGGCCAATACAAATGCAGGTCAGGACAATAACATTATTTTTTCTAAAAAGGAATTTCAAGGCATAAATAGAAGGGTTATTGGGAAGAGAAAGGTACAAGAATTGTGGGACCTCAGAAATCATTAAAAGCTTGTTGAAGAGGCACATGCCATGGTTGATGATGAAGTAGACCATGAAACATCTGAAAAGGATAATGACTATGAAGAATCCAAGAATAAGGATATATGGGAAAATGCATTGAGCATGATGGTGTTGAATGGAAATTAGTTCCCAATAGAATGTGGGAAAGAATAAAAATCCAGGGTTGGTAAGTGCATTATACATTACTATTGGAGCAATGACAACCTGATGTTTAAATGACTAATGGTTTCGAAACTTAAAGAACGATGATAGATTGTTGTGGATTCGCATGATGAAATTGCCCACTTTGGGGAAAGAAAAATTATGGTTAAAGTAACCAAATGTTACTTTTTGCACAACCGCATAAAATAAGTGAAGGATGTTGTGTAGTCATGCAAATGATGTCAGTTTGTGAAGCATACATGTTCGGTCACATTTGAACGTGAAAAACAGAAGAATATCCCGATTTGGGACTACTTTTATAGAGTAGCATTATACACAATTGGCCATTACTTGAAACCTACAATGGCAACAAATACATTTTAGTGGCCATTAACCAATATTTTAAATGGTGCCAGGCCAAAGTAGTTGTTGACCATGATGCAAAAAATGGTGCAAGGTTTTCAAAAGATGAAATCATCTATGGGTTTCGTGTGCCAAAATATGTCATGATTAACAATGGTTCTGAGTGGGTAGCTGAATTCAATAAGTTATGGAAGAATTATAGGATTATACACCAACACACCACACCACAATGGCCTAGGTGTGATAGTATGGTTGAAAGGATAATCAAGACCTTGAAGCATGGGTTAATTGTGTTGTTTGTGACTCCGAAACACACATGAGATTGGGATAAGCATCTTCCCATGATATTGTTTGGGTATCGATGTGGGATTTAGGCAAGTACAAAGTTCTCTCCCCATATGTTATTGATAGAAGAACCCCTAGGTTGAGGGTTGATAATTTTTTGAGCCCTTTAGTTCAAACCTTTGAAGATGATGGAGAGCCAACCATCTTGGCATCATAAATGATTTATAAACTGCAACTCATTGCCAAGATGCATGGGGAAGTTAAGGAGAACATCTACCAAGCTCAAGTGCGTAAAAAATGTGCTTATGTTGTAAGAAAAAGAAAACAAATGTTTCTTGGACTCAAGGAAGGAATGATGTATGTGAAGATGAAAAAACCAGGGAAGAAAAAGTCCGTGGTGTTTAGTTGGGAGGGACCATTTATATTTCTAAAATACTTGGATGGTGATGGGTTCATATAACAAAATGAAGGGGGAAAACTTTGTGTTGTTAAGGGCAAAATAAAACAATTGTGGGACAAACCTCGGCAAGATCTGCAAATGTTCTATTTTGCACGTGTTGTATGAGGACTAAAGGGCTTAGTCTAATTTGTATGGGAGGTGTTACATGTGTGACAAAAGGGAGGGGTGGAAGAAGCCCTACATATATGAAATAATGTTATCAACAGTTAAAAGTTGAATAGGATAAAACTTTCAACAGTTGTTTGTGATGTGAAACATGGAATTATCTTTCTGTGGCATTATGTTCATGATTTTTGTTTCTTGTTTGTTATGAAAAAATAGTTATTCATTATTGATGATGGGTGCATTTTTTAAATGGTGTGGTGGCCTCCTCCTTAACTTCAATGCTGGTCTGTCAAGTAATGGAGTTGGATGGAAATAAAGAGCGCAATTAATTCAAGGGTGGAGGAGCTAAGTGCATTTGTGTTGCATTAGGATTAGAAAAGTGATTTTTTTTTGGTTGGGTTGTTATGGAGGGAATTGATAAATTGCATTCGGTAGGAAAAATAATATTTTGTTGTGTTTTGTCTTTCTTTAAGAAAGATGCATTGTAGTAAATATGGGTTGATGACATGAAAAGGATGAAAACTATAGGGATCTTGAAAACGATTGTGAAGTGTACCGTCATTGTGTGAGTCTGTTTGTTTTTGTTTGGTTTGTCAATTCCTTAAGTCACAAAGAGAGAAATAAAACCTAGTTTTTTGGGCACTTAAAGGGAGTATGGGACCGTTACAAGTTATACATTGATGTGATTTTGAAAGGTGCCAATTTTCCTTGTCCAAGCTTTCAGAGTTGCTTGTGGGGCTTACGCATCCTTTCACTATGCAATGTTGTTGTTATGAGTCGATTAGGATGTTGAATGATTGAAAGAAGTAGCAATCAAGTTTTTGTCAAATTGTGTAGTGGGTATTGTGTGTATATGTTGCATGTGTGGTTGTTAATGGGTTTTGTGACAAAGAGACACTTGATCATAACTTGTTGATGTTCAAAAGAGTTAGGTTGGAGAGCTCTAATTCTTGGAAACCCTCATAATTAAGGTTAGCAATGATGTAGTGGTGTTTGGGATCAGATTCATGATGACCATATGAAGCTACTCATATGTTTTGTAACATACCTTTGATGTTGCAAAATTCATTTCTATATTGTTGAATGGTGTATTGCAATAGTTCGGTCTGTCTCTTTTTGTTACATCTGTACTTACTACTAGTAGTAGTAGGAGTAGTAGAGAGCTCATTTGAAAACATTATTGATAGCCCATTTGTAAAGAGCCCATTTTATTGCAATATTTTTTAAGTGTGATAGTAGGGTAAAAGCCCTCAACGGCAAGCTTAACCAGTATAAGGGGCGCACGAGCTGGAACCAAGCATGGGCCAAAATCCAGTAAAACCCACCTCAAGTACTTCACATGACATAAAAATCAATAACTTTTTTTCATAAAAAGTTTCCCATTCTCACAGGATTTTTTAAAATGAACAACACAGGATGCCCAGCAAGTTTTTATGCTTTGTAAGTATATCTCCAAATACACTAGAACAAATTGCAGAGGTTCTTCCGAACTTTGCACCTTTGCAAGGGGTATTAGCCCAGGCCAAAAATGGTGACTAACTCTTTTGGGAAGAGAAATCTCATGCTGCCAATGGGAAGGCCCAAGCATGCACTCAAGGTGGCTTTCTTTTTTTTCTTTTTAAGTTTTGGGGGGGGGAGAGAGGATTTTTTTTTCATCTTTCCCTGGTTCCCAATGTGTTCTCAGTAAGTTCCCTTCTAGTTCCTAATGGGTTCCCCATATGTTCCCCAAGTTCTCAATGTGTTCCCCAACGTGTTCTCCATAGCACCTCACTTTTATCCTATATGGTTTTGGCAAATGTTGTCCTCCTTTCACCTATTTAAGGTGGGCCAAATGGGAGTGACTAGGTAGGCTCCCAGTGGACATTACAGATTTAGAAGATGCCTTTCAGGGTGAGTGTAAGTTCTGCCCAGGGAAGTACCTTCAAATACAAAGGAAAACATTAAGTAGGTCAGGGTTTCATGTGTTTTTCAAAGCCAATGTTTATTTGCTGGGTGTAGTTATTCAAAACCAATGTTGCATTTTCCTTGCAAAGCCTCAAGAGTGAGTGAGGACAAAAGCGGTGCATGAAGTAGAAAATGAAAAAAAAAAACATGTGGTCAAACGCATTTACAACTTACAACTTTGGTCACCGTTGACATGTGGATATGAAAAATAATCACAAAAGTTGAAAGGTAGTTGCTGAATGTTGGAAAAAGAATCACCAAAGTTAAAGGGTAGATGCTTGCAGAATGTGCTCCAGCCGATACTTTGTGACCAAAATTTCAGAAAAACGTTGCCAAAAGATCTTGTCCTTCCAAAGAACCCCTTGTACAGGGTGACTTCAGCACACGTCTGTTGAATAATTAACCAATTAAATTTGAAGATGCCCCATTCACAAAAATAAATTATTCCAAGAAGAATTCCAAAAACTTATTTTTAAAAAATTTCAGCATTCCTAAAAAACAATATAATTTGTGCGGAAGCCACCATGGTACTATGGTATTGGACATTTCTTGTGTACCAGTGTAGTAACCAGGGTGAACCAGGAGCACCTATGCTCAGCACTGGCACCTCCACCTTCATGAGTAGCCTCTTTAGAGCTAGAGGAAATGTTAAATTTGGACTCTGAGAACTGATTTAATCTAGGGAATTATGAATGGGATATTTATAATGATGAAACCCTGCCAATCATAAATAAACCAAAGCACCCAAAAAAGGGGGAATACAAGGAACAAAATGGAAGGACCCACATCTAAGAAAACAAAATAACCACCTAAGAAGGAGAACCACAAGGGGAACATCAAGCTCCCAAACCCTCTCATGTGCCAAGAAGCATATCCAATAAGGAAAGGGGAGGACCTCCTGAAAGGATGCCTAGCCTAGAAGAACCCTCACCTATTGCAACAACGCATTTCAAAATAGAGACTGCATGTGCACATTGTAACACCATTGACATGACACCCTCTACCTATAAAATGTGCGCAAAATTGAGAGAGGAGGGCCTCCAATGCCTTTCACTCCTCACACCATGTTGGCACATTGATGAAGAAACATGTTCGTCTATTGATGTAAACATTCGAAAACCTCTATAGCTAGAGGGAAAAACATGTCCATTGAAAACTGATCAATATAAAGATCATCCTTTGTTTAAACTATAACTATAGTTGCAACCCATAAAAAAAATCAACTCACGAAACCAAATCAATTTGAATGGGGTTGGCAATAACAACATTTGCCAATGTGCGGACACCATCGACTAATATCACAATGTCAACTTGACAACGCGAAGATTACAGGGCAAGGTGCGACAAAACATGGATCTATTATCGTGAAACATGAAATCTTACATCTTTCACAATGGTTGAAAAAACATCTTGAACATCATTTGAGGTTATTCTCTCCCTACTGTGCATGCAATGAAGAAGATGGATCCCCATAGGATCCAAAGGTTGTTTATAAATGCAATGTGACACCCCCAAGGACTAAAGGATGGGAAAGACCCAACCTAGTGTGCAATGTGGTGAAGACAACATCTAAAGACATGCAGAAGAAAGGAATGACTGGGCGGGTTAATAACAAAGTGCCTATACTCAACCTCGCACACAACTTTAAGTTTGTTCGATGTGAATCATAAGGTAAATTAAAAAGGATGATAGTAAAAGTATGGTCATGCAATTTTTAAAAAATATTTTCATGAAAGTGATTTATGTTTTTCTCAGCCAACTAGTCAAAAGGGGGGACACATGTTACAACCCCTAGGAGAAAATAACTTTAATGTTGATCTAAGATGTGCTTGGAAAGGAAAAGGCCCTAAACTATTCACACCTATCGCCTCCAACAAAAATGGACAAGAATCCAACAAAAATTTGGAAACTATGATAAAGGCTACGAAGGCCCAATTCCTTAGACAAGCAATTGGGGCAATAACTTCCAAAGAAATCAACCCTAGGCCCCCACTAAATTATGGGGGAAACCACCTACCAACAAATTAGAAGAACCTTGAAACACTTTAGTGAACCCAGACCCAAAAGTTTTTCAAAAACTTCAATCGAGATGGAGTAAAAAATGACAATATTTATGATGTTTAAAAACACCCAAAATAAATTGGGGTTTTTATTAATGTTGGATGGCTCTTGAGTTTTACAAAAAAACCTCTGGTTCTTAATAAATTATAATGGTTTTAGTTATCAACAAAATAAATTCTAGTTTCAATTTTGGGTCTAGTTTTTTAAAACAAACCACAAATTCCAATTCCAATTTTGTTTTCAATTTTGAAAATCAAACTTGGCTCTAATCCAATTTTAGGCAATTCAAATTAGAACGAATGGTTACTTTCCAATTAAGCTTCAATTTTAGTTTTTTTTTCTAAAATTCTTAATTTTGGTTTCACAATTAAATGAAATTGTAACAATAGAATAATTACTATGAATTGTAATTGTAAATAATAGTATTATGACTTGAAGTAATAATATGGATAAACATGGGAAATAAAATAATGAGTTTTATAGGCTCTACAATGATAATCTTTTGACTAGGGGCATAAGGTTTGATTTATGAATAATTTAGATAACTATTTTGGGTTAGTAATAATGGGAGATCAAATATGTAGACTTGATCAAATAATAAATTCCAAATAATGTAAGATCTATCCATAGAAGGATGAAAAGCTATAAATGGCATGTGATGATTGGTTGACATAAACAAATGATAAATGAGGAATAGATGTAAATGAATATGATTAACCATTTATTTATTTCGTTTTTTCAAATATATGTAATGGATAGTGATTGAAGCTTTAAAATCATCATTTGCAATCAATAATTTGGTGTTGTTACTTATTATTAAAACTTGTAAAAATACCATATGTGAAAAGAAAATCTTGAAAAAATAAACATAATGTGAAGATTATTGTCGATATCATTCTGGAAACCTTATGGACTTTGGTAAGTGTTCCCCATAAAGACAAATATTTAAGCATGCGTGATGAACTCCCTTTTGGAATATAATTCTCACATAAATATTCAACTTTAGGTGTGTGGGTGATCCTATCCCAAAAGAATGTAAAGTTTCATATTTGGAGATTATGCGAGTTGAGAATATTGTAAGTGTTATGTTGTAATATGGTTAAATAGTCTACTTATGTGCTAAAAAAGATTTAGTAAAAAAATTAATCCTTACGGTTCCAAACCCCCTTAAGTTAGAGAACCAAGGTTCCAATTTTGACAAAAAATCTTCAAAAGAAAAAATTGATTCCAATTTGAGAAACCCCAAACCAATTCCAAAAATCAAACCCAATTTTTATTTTATTTTCTTAACTAGAACCATAAACAACAGTTCCTACCTTCCAAATTAGGTATTTGTTCAACACTAGTTTTACCAGTAATGCAAGTATGTCCATTTTAACATACCATTTGGGTTAGATATTTAAATTTTTAATTTCGACATTGGGTAAAAACATGAATACTAAAATATTTTTCAAATAGACATATCAGGTGGGTCTATATAATAAATAACCTACATGTTTTGAAAGTATTCTAAATATGAAGATGAGCAAAGAACAGCCTCATTCCAACTAATATGAAACATGCATATAAATATTGAATATTCACACCAAGATTTTATCTAAAGTGATAATTTTTTTAACAAAGAGTCACTAAGAAGTGGTGATTGTCTCTAACTTACAATCTAGAGGAGTAGTTCCATTGGAAAGTACATGACTATGCACAACTCTCACCACTTGTGAATAACACAAAACACAAAGCTTTGATTTTTTTAGAGCTTTAACAAACTTGACATATACATACCCAGAAACACAAAAGCATTTGAGACAAATATATGAATAGGACCCTCAAAGGGGGAACTCTATGGGTATGAATAAGTGCAATGGTAGCATCAATGGAGATAAATAAGGAACCAGAATATGTCCCCATTTTTTTATAAAATAATGTTAGTCAGCTCTTGTTCTACATACCCAAGTACATACCCACCGAAACCCTATATACTAGACCAACACTAGTTTTTATCATGGTATGCAACGTTCTTTACTGGCGAAAATTTGCCAAATTTTCACCTGAAAATTATGATTTTGACCTATTTGAAGGTTTTTTTTCATGGAAAAAATGTACCAAATTCGTCAGATTTTGAAGGAAAAATTTCAAAATCGCCAATTTCTTTATGATAAGTTCCAGTAGGTAGCCAAATATATAAGGATTCTTTTTTTTCTACTTTCATACCTAGTATGTAGCCAAATGTGGTTTAAATTATTTTCTGGATGATTGCCACTTTGGCTACATCCTAAAATCCTTAACCCTGATGGTACCAGTGTGGGTGCTGGTTCACCCAAGGCCCCACCGGTATCATGACACATGAACATTTGAACTACCCAGTGAGCTAACTTTAGTCAATCTTTGGGAGTATTTTTGTTTTGGCGAGTTTTCAGCAGCAGGAGACTTTTTTTTCAAATAGGTATGCAAAAAATGATCGTTGTTGGAGGTTTTAAAATATTTCAACATCATTTTAAAACCTAAACATCATTTTTAAATTTCTAATATTTTAAAAATCGGTTAACAGTTTAAAACCTCCAAAAACGATCTTTTTTTTCATTTGACCGATTTTAAAAAAAATTCAAAACATCAGGTCCAAGAATATTCCCCGAATTATGGCCAAATTCAGGGTGTGTAAAGCAGCATGCAAAGAAAAAGAGAGAGAAGGCAAGAGAAACTAGAATTAGAAGTAATAGCTTGAGGTTGGGATTTGGGATCTTCTTTAATTTCTTAAATATGGATGAAGCAATATAATGTCACTAGCATCGAATATTCTTTATGGGGAGCATAAGCCTCCTCGTCCTCAAAAATTGGATTCGGTAGAGTTGTAAGTGGGCTTATGCTCCCCATAGTTGGGTTTTAGGGGCAACCTTCAAATTTTCACTTGTTTGGAGAATTGGGCCCAACCATCATGCTTCATTGATGATAAAAATATATAACATAAATAAAAGGCATCCAATGAGGTCGGTGAGAAAAAAATTGCTCCATTTGCACTTGGCATGAGGAAGAAACAAATGATCAAAGATGCACATCCAATGGCATAGATTTTGGCACAATTTTATTTTTCAAAAAAATTGCACCAAATAGATAATATAATGTTACAAAATTTTGCACCAAAGTTTCTTGGTTGAAATCAGAAGCAATTAGAAAACTTAAATGCAAGTCATGGACAACCACATCATTTGCGCAATTACAATTTTTGGAGAAGCAAAAGAGCAATTGGTTTGCTGGTACAAAAAACCCAACTTCTTTTGAAGAAAGACCATAGAGGGTCTACAGTAGTCAAAAAGAAAAAAAAAGTTCAAAGTCTAAGAAAAGAAACCATCAGCATCCGTAGTAAAGAGGAAACACTGTTTAAAATTCCCCTCATGGCATCATCTCAGACCTGTGCTTGAAACACAGACCTTTGAAATGACCCACACAAGGACTGGAAGAAGAATGAGTCTTTCATAGAAGCGATCCATCTGCAAGGACTCGAAGAACAATGCATCTCTCAAAGAAGAAGGGATTGATCCACTGTGATGTGGTGCTGTGCAAACTCCCCCTCTTTCTCGATTTGACTACAATTCAAAATCAGCATGTCAAGTCAAAAATGCTCCCCTTGTGGTCATCACACCGTCACTTCCTAACAAAGTTTTGAATTCCTTTGCCTCTCAAGGTCCAAAATATTGCCCTAGGTTCAAAGGCTGCATGAGGGACAAGCCTATTCCCAATGTCAATGTGTTGCCTTTTTCCCATGTAGTTACAAAATGTGGTGCAGAGACCAGACAAACAATTGAATGTTGGTAGTTCATAGTTCATACCGGTATTGGGTTTTGGCAGGTATGCACCATTGTGGGGCGGGTATTTGATTCTTGTAATACCCACCCCTCCCCCCCCCCCCATCTGTGTGTATTTTGAACAAATTCATAATTGAAGCACCATCAGGTCCGGGTAGTTTAAAAAAGTAGATTCAAAGAACCATCGGGTTCTGGGTACTTAGAAAACTTTGAAGAACCGCCGGGTTCCATCAAAGAACTGGCAAAGTCTCAATGAGTTTGGGCAGATATTTGATTTTTTTAAAAAACATTTTGAGAACCAGGGTTATATATAATAATCAGGTAATTGATTCTTTGATAACCATGATTATATATATAGGGTATTTGATTTTTTTGATAAGCACGATGATTAAATTGATACCCTTATAATACCCGGATTTCATGCAAATTCTAATACCCGCCCCCACTCTGATATGCCCCCTGGTATGTAAAACCAAAGCCAACTGACATCATATTGAAAGCCCAGGACATACTCAAGTTGGCCATTTGCCTCAATTGACAAAACCATTGCACTTACCCATATTCAAAGTTTTCTTTTGGAGATACAGCTATGCATAACAACCGGTATGAAAAGTTTTTATGCTTCTTGGGTATGTATATTTTAAGTTTAGTAAAGGTTTTCAAAATTAGGGTGTTGTGTGAATAAATTGGATGATAAGTCTTCCATTCTTTTCTCATCATACCTAGTGTTTTTCTATGAGATGGCTACTACTTTGTGATCTTCACAAGTATGTCACCATTTAATGTGAAATCCGTTTTGGGATGCTCATCATTTTGGCTCCCTCAGAAAATTGAAAACTAAGTGATTGCCTTGGATCCATGTTGTAACTGACCACCATTGTCTCAACATGAATATTCTCAACACCCAGATGCATGTCCCATACCAGACTAGTATGAGATTATTGTTTATTCATGTTCATACTCAAGACCCTCCCACTCCCCTTCTGCCCAAAACATGCAGGTTCTTATACAAACCGACCTGACATGTGCATTTCAAGAGGATTTGAATACTCATGTTCATACATACCCAATGTCCAAATTGAAAACCTTTAATGCCAGTACCCAGCCAGTATGTTCAAATGAACATACCACACAACACTGGCTCATAGTTCATACCACCATTTGTATAATATAGATGCCTACCCGGGTATCAATACTAGCATCCGAGTACCCTAGTATGACCTGAAGTAATACCAGCCTTTTTCCAATACCAACCTTGTAGGAAGTTGGGACCTCAAGTAATACCAGATATATACTGCTTCATACCAGTTTCAATGTCAGGTGTATAGTGTATACATGCCTCATACCAGCCAAGGATATTGATAATTGGACCCAATTGGATCATCACAAAATTGAAAACAAATTGAAAACAAATTAAAAACACCTATTGGCTCCTGTGATGCTCATCAAGCTAGCATTTTGCTTTCAGATTCCACATCCTCTGAACTCTGAACCTTTGACTTTCCCACTGGGTTTCTAAAAAGTTTGATTACAATGACCTTTACACTTGCTGGCACAAAAATATAACTCACCTTTGGTGACAAAACAATCTTCATCCCTATTCAGGAGATAAGAAGCTCAAATTTCCAGTCGCCTGCCCCACTAAAGAATATTTGAGTTTGTAGGACCTGTAAAGCAACCCACCCAGATCAATAAATAGTTCAACTCACCACTTGCCACCATCCAAGGTCCCCCTTGGAATCAAGGCCCAGCTCCAAAATAAAGCAGGCATTCCAGCAATGTCCCTTTGGACACCAAACAAACAGATATATATGCTTCAACAAAAAGGGCTTGAAGGAAAGAGAACTCTGGAACAAAATCCAAGAATGTCCAATTTGAGCTCAGAGACCACATCAAATGATGCAGTGCTATACAAGAAGGGTATGAGGAAGAGAAGAAAGGAAGTTTCCCAAGGGGGCCTTGACACAGGAATTGTAAAACTGGAGCATTGGGGAGCATTGGACCAAGCAGCTCTTGTATCTCTTCTAGGTCTCCATCTCCGCCTGCATGAAATAATATAAAGTTCAGTAGCATCTTCATTATCCTTTCCTGCAGATTTCCTCTCCTAGTGTGCACCATACATCTGGGTGCTCTAGAACTTGCAGTCACTGCCTGATTGTGGAAATGGTCTCCATTCAGCTCTTTGCAATGGCTTTGATTCTGACCTCCATTTCTCACGCCCACCTTTGTTGAAAGGGTTCTTTTTGAATTCACAACTTTTGACTCCAATTGCATTGGCCCTCCTGCAGATTTTGGATGGATTGCTATGCTCACTCACCCAATGATACAGTTTCTGGCAACTCTGTTGCTTCTTGTTGCCATTGATCTATCTTGAGAAAAGTAGATGAATCAGTGCTGCTGTGCTCAGCTCTTCTGGAAGCATTGAGGCAGTATCTCACTCACACATTCAAGATTGTGAGGGTTTGCAAACAATGAGAACTGACTGGTTGTTTGGCAGATTCAGCCCCCTGGTCTGCAGTTTTCTTCTTACCTCAGGGTGCATGGAGTTTGCAGCCATTTTGATGGGTGCTGGAGCCACAAGAAGCTCCCCCCTTTCCTATTTACACCTGACCTTCAATGTACAAGACCCTGGTTAATTGATCTGGCATCTGTAAGGCTTTAGCAATCTCTGAATCCCCCAGAGCTGAAGGAGAAGGCTGATTATAGTCTAGCCCTCCAGGCAGTTGACTCCCACTCTCATGCCTTTCACATGAACTCAGGGAGTGCTGTCCATTAGTAAACCCAAAGAAGCATGCCACTCTCTTACTTCAACAGCAGCCTTCCCTCCCATTCAACATTCTCTACTTGATTGGTTTTGCTGTTGCTCATTTTGTCATGCCACCTTTCAAGGTAGGTAAACAGTCACAGATGCCCCCCTGGCTGTTGATGACCAGCAAAACACAGCATTCTGTAACCATCCAAGACTGATCTGATCAAGTAGGTGCAACACTGCAATATTGGTAGCCCTAACAAAAGATACACATGATATCATGAGCAGGCTGAAACCTATCTCATTCCACTCAGCAGATCTTCCACCTATAGAAGAGCTCAAATCCAACACATCATGTTTGAAATTATCCTTCAGCATAGAACAACCCATTCACTCAGAGATGCAAGTGACCCAGTCTCAATAGAACCAGTTGTGAACTTTAGTTCGAATACATAGTATTGTGTAAGATTTCATTCCAAATAGAGCCTCCAGGAACAAGTTCAGTTGCAGAGTGTGAGACATAGATAAACTTCATAAAAATGAAAAAGAAAGAGAAGCAACACACCATCATGGGATAACATTTGTTCTTCCATACAGTGTCTCTCCAATCTCCTGTTGTGATGTTGTGATGGGCAATCCTTTCTTCCAAAGTCCAATTCACAGAAGCAAGATGAGTCTACCAGATGCCACCCACATGCACTATTCATGCTTGCAGTTGAACATTTCAGTCCCTGCAATGGTACTATGCAGGAGTTTCTCATGTGCACAAACAAAACAAATATACCTGCACACAGAAGGACAAAACACATGCACAAGGCTACTTCTATGGTCTTGTCCATAGCCTTCTGCAATATGTCTACTCCAGAGCTTGTGCAGCTGTTTACACAATCACACACATCAGA